>Ga0335075_10000173_pt1 | contig 126717 bp, 121 predicted proteins | sample Lox_Sample_24_FD_206723 | JGI IMG/M metagenome (GOLD analysis project Ga0335075, IMG submission 206723) | Soil microbial communities from Loxahatchee National Wildlife Refuge, Florida, United States - Lox_Sample_2.4 | ecosystem: Environmental > Terrestrial > Soil > Wetlands | place: USA... | reverse complement strand
GGGCGGTCCGTTGGTGCACATCATCGCCGCCAAGGCCGTCTGTTTTCTGGAGGCGCTGACGGAGGAGTTTCGTACCTATCAAGCCCAGGTGCTTGCGAACGCGCGGGCGCTTGCGAAATCGCTGCAGACCGAAGGCTATCGCGTGGTGAGCGGCGGAACCGATTCGCACATGTTCTTGATCGATGTGTTCGCAAAGGGCGTCAAAGGAAAAGAGGCGGAAAAAGCTTTGGACGATGCTTATATCACGGCGAACAAGAACGCTATTCCCTTCGACACGAACCCGCCCCTGAATCCAAGCGGAATTCGATTAGGCAGCCCGGCAGTGACGACTCGAGGTTTCCGCGAAGCTGAGATGACGGAAGTAGGAAGGCTGATTGCGCTGGTGTTGAACGATGTGAAGTCGGAGCGCGCTCTGGCTGATGCGCGCAAGGGAGTCACAGCGTTGACCGATAAATTTCCACTCTATGCGTGGAAGCATGAGGCGGCCGCGGCGGTGCGATAAGGGTTACGAATGGCCGAGAATTTTGTGCGGCCGGTAGGGCTCTTCCAGATTCCTGATTTCCTCGTCTGAGAGCGTTACATCGAGAGCGGCGATCGCTTCATCGAGATGGTGCGGCTTGCTGGCCCCGATGATAGGAGCCGTGATGCCGGGCTTTGACAGGATCCAGGCAAGCGCAACCTGCATGTTGGGCAGTCCATGCGCTTGCGCAACTTTGCTGAGGCGGTCGGCTATAGCGAAGTCGTCGTCCTGATAATACATCTGCCTGGCGTACTCGTCGCTATTGGAACGCGTGGTCTCCCCGCCCTGTTTGCTGCGATTCCCGGCCAGGAAACCGCGCGCAAGAGGCGACCAGGGGATTACGCCAACACCCTGATCGCGGCACAGAGGCAGCATCTCGCGCTCCTCTTCGCGATAGATCAGGTTGTAGTGATTTTGCATGGAGACGAAGCGTGTCCAACCGTGTAGATCCGAGGTATAGAGCGATTGCGCAAATTGCCAGGCGAACATGGATGACGCGCCGATGTAACGGGCCTTGCCGGCCTTGACGACATCGTGCAGGGCCTCAAGCGTTTCCTCAATTGGCGTTTCGTAATCCCAGCGGTGAATCTGGTACAGATCGACGTAGTCGGTTCCCAGACGCTTCAGGCTGTGATCGATTTCGGTCATGACTGCTTTGCGCGAAAGGCCCCGCCCGTTTGGGTCCTTGCGCATGGGATTGAAGAGCTTGGTCGCGAGCACGACCTCATCGCGCTTAGCGAAATCGCGCAGAGCGCGGCCAACAACTTCTTCGCTTGCGCCATCGGAATACATGTTGGCAGTGTCGAAGAAATTGATGCCAGCTTCGATCGCCCGCTGAATGAATGGCCGGCTTTGCTCTTCATCTAAGACCCATGGGCGCCACTTACTTGAGCCGTAAGTCATACAGCCGAGGCATAAACGCGAGACTTTGAGGCCAGTATTGCCTAAGTTGACGTAGATCATTCGGGGGAAGTTATGGCTGGGAGGCAGGGACTCGAACCCCGATACGCAGATCCAGAGTCTGCAGTCTTACCATTAGACGACCTCCCAAGAGGTACAAAGGCAGTATATCAAGGGGACGAAACGGACCTGGGCGGGACGAGCTCTGCTTCCACAATGAAGCGCTTCGGGGCGGAACCCACGTAATAGAAGGGGTAGCAAGTAATCATGGTGAGCAGCCGGTTGCTCTCTCCCGGTTGGTTTTGCTGCGCGTCTGGCGGAATAATGCCGCCGCCATCCGAGCGCAAGACAGTTACATCGGAGGGCTTGACGATCTTGGTGGCGACTACTTTATATGAGTAACTTCCATTGGCCGATTGAAAAGTTACTAAGTCGTCTTTCTTGATATCCTTCAACGCGCGAAAAAGAGTATCTCGATGTGCGGCTATTGCGAAATTACCTACTTGGCCGGGCAAAGCGGTCGAGGGAACATGACCCACGGCGTTGCTCAAGGTCTTGGCATCGACACCTTCACGGACCATGGCCGACAGATTCAATCGCCCGATCTCCACTCGACCCAAAAGAGAACCTTCGGGCGGGCGGGCGATCTGCGGCTCTGCCGGGATAGCAGAGGGAGCGCTGGGGGATACAGAGGACTTCGCCGGAGCTGCGCCAACCAGAAATCCAAACGGGGTCTGTTCTCTCAAATAATCCGCAAACGTGACGCCAGCGTGCCCTGCGATCTGCTGATCGAAGGCCCAGTTTTCATAAGACTGGTAGACAAATTGGTCTGACAGTGTGTAGCCGTAATAGCCGATTCCGCACAGCCCAAGTATCAAGAGCAAGCCGCGCAATCCGCGAAGAAAATCGAGTTTACCGCTCGATCGGATACGACGGCGCCTGGCATTGTGGCTATGTAGGCCAGGTTTGGCGAAAGAGGGTGGCTCGGCGAGCCTGACGATGACTGGGCCTTTGGTGTCCGTCATTGTTTGGCGAGTAACTGCGAGAACGGGGCGATACTGTAGCTTGTTCGCGTTCGAACGTAGAGTCTGCGGCCATTTTCCTGGGCTATCACTTTCACCGTTCGAACCATGCGCTTATCACTCATTTCGGCGGGGACAAAAGCGAGGGTATAGCGATTGCGAATATCTCGGGAGATCTTATTGAAAACGGGTAGTACTTCATCGAGAGTTGGCTGAAAGTACTCTCCGCCGCTGACACTGGCAAAGCGGCGCAATACACCGGGATTCAGGTCGTTCGCTTCGGGGTCGAAAAGTCCAACTGTATAAACCGTGGCGCGGGAGGCTTCAATCAGGTGCATTAACTCCGGCAAGCGAGTCTGACTAACGTTATCGCCCCCGTCACTGACGACAATGAGCGCGCGCCTTTCCTGCCTGCTGAACTCAAGATGCTTGAGGGAATAGGCCACCGCGTCGTAAAGCGCGGTTTGCCCTCTGGGCTCGCCGAGAAACAGCGCACCCCGCAGGGCTTGTAAATTGTCGGTGAACAGCGTTCTCTCGGGCAGGCCCCGGACAACAGAGTTGTTGAAGTTGACCACAAAGAACTCGTCTTGTGAATTGCTCTGTCTCGCGAAAGCTAAGCCGGCGGTTATCACTTCCGGACGCTTCCGCAGCATACTGCCACTGTTATCGACCACCAATCCGATAGTTACTGGAGTGTCCACACTGGCGAATTGGGAAATCTGCTGCGGCGAATGATCATCGAACACCTGAAAATTCTTCTTCGTGAGACCCGATACATATCGTCCCGCACGATCTCTGACGCTCACATCGAGGACAACCAAGCTGACATTGTCTGAGATCGTATAGGCGCTGGTAGCCGACTCTTGTGCTTTGCATGCGGTGGCAGCAAAGCAAAAAACGAGCGACGCTGAGAGACTAGACAGAAGGCTCTTGCGCATAACGATCTCTATACTACCCAATAAAATGACGCTTGGTGGCATTTCGCCACCAAGCGCCTTCCAATCTCGCGCACAGCGGGTACCAGCCGCCCTGCGCGCTTGCGCCCTCGAAACTTACGACGTGCTTAGGCGCGCCGAGTTGCCAGCGAAAGCAAACCAGCCAAGCTCAGGAACGTCACACCGGCCAACCCGATCAGGGGATTGAAGCTGGCGGTGTGGGGTAGAGCGGCGGGCTGTGCGGGCGCGGGGGCCGGCGCGGCTTGCGGTTGAGGCTGCGGTTCCGGTTGGGGTTCCGGGGCAGGCTGGGCCTCAGGCTGAGGAGCCGGTTGGGCTTCGGGCGTCGGAGCCGGTGCAGGCTCGGGTTCGCGATAATTGGTCGGAATCGGAACCGGAGCAGCCGAGGCTAGCTGCGCGACCAGCTTCTTCGGATATGCAAACTCTTGGCCGAAGTTATCGCCAGGATAGAACCACGCGCGAACTGCTTTCGGAACGCCAGCCGGGGTTTCCCAGAACGCGAACTGCGTCTTTCCCGTCGGCTGCAAACGGTAGTTCGGTATGGCGAGAATGGTTTCTTCCAGATGCTGCTGATTTTTGTCGAAAATCTGAACAATGTGCCGGTCAGCCGGTGAATCCATTAATTTCCAAACGTACGTACCCGGATCCAACACTTTGTTGCCAGCGATGATCGGCTCATTGATGGTGACGATCGTCATTTTGTCCCACGCATCCGCATGGGCTTTAGGAACAAACGATGTTCCGATTAATCCAAGGCCTGTAACTGCCAGTGCCCCGATATAGAATGAACGAAGTTTACGACTCATTACTTAGGTCCTCCAACTAATTCATTTCCGCTATCGCGTCGTTAATTTCGCGCGATTCTTTCGAGGGCCGGATACCGCAGTCCCAGCCCATTTGCAATATCACATGCATCTTGCATGCCAAATCTTTCGCATGCACGATCACTCAACACTTTAGTGACGCCACCGCTGTTCCTGGGGATGCAAAAACTACCAAATGAAGGAGCTCTCGGCAGAAAGTCCTTCACGGCTAAGGTATTCGAATGATTGGATAAAGTGTGGGTATGCCATCGAACATTGAGAATGTCATTACGATCGCCTTTGATATCGGCGGCACCGGCATCAAGGCCTTGTTGCTGGACTCGCGGGGCAAGCCGATCAGCCGAAGAGAGCGCGTGGACACCCCGCGGCCTGCCACGCCGGAAGCAATGCTGAAGGTGATGGACGAGATTATCAAGCGGCTCGACAAGTTCGATCGTGTTTCGGTGGGCTTTCCGGGCGTGGTGAAGCATGGCGCGACGCTCACAGCGCATAATTTAGATCCGACATGGGTCGGATTCGATCTCGTCAAAGTGCTTAAACGGCGATGGCGAAAACCGGTGCGGGTAGCGAACGACTCAGCGGTGCAGGGTTTTGCGGCAATAGGCGGAAAAGGAGTTGAACTGGTGATCACGCTGGGCACGGGGTTTGGTTCGTCTTTGTTTACCGATGGCCATCTGGTTCCGGGGCTCGAGCTGGCCCATCATCCGTGGCGCAAGAACAAGACGTATGAGGACTATCTGGGCATACGTGGCTTGCAAAAGCATGGGCGAAAGCGGTGGAACAAGCTACTCCAGAAAGCGATCCAGCAATTGGAGGCGCTATTTAATTTTGATCATCTCTACATCGGCGGCGGCAATGCAACTAGGATCGATTTCGCGCTGCCGAAACACGTGACCAGAGTGCCGAATGAAGATGGATTGTTGGGCGGCGTCGCACTGTGGCGCGAATCGGAGGCCAACTTCACTAAGTAAGCGCGCTACGGCCTGGCTATTTAGAAAGTCGGTAGCAGAATTAAATCGTCGGGCGGGACGGTCTCCAGCGGAAAGCCGCCTTTCTTCCAGGCGCGCATGCCACCTTTGATCACCGATGATCTGAACCCCCGTTGCTGCAAGATGCGTGCCACGCGCATGCTTGTCGCTTGGCGATGACAGGTGCAATATAGGACGATTTCCTTATCGTTCGGCAAGCTTTCAGTTTGCTGAAGGATTGTATTCGGCTCAAGTCGGACCGAACCCTTCACGCGTGACGCTTTACTGCTGTAATATCCGTGGCTGCGGACGTCGAAAACGACCATATCGCCGTGCAGGTCTGAATAGAGCCGCCGTGCGACTTCGGACGCCGATACCCGCGGCACATAGCTAAGCGCGGCGGATCTTAGTAAGAGCCAGACATGATAGCCAAAATAAATAACGATCGCCAGCCCGACAAACCACAGGAGAATACGGCCACCCGCCTGATACCCTTTCGCCAACGCGCCCAGAAAATTGCTAAATAGGAATCCTACGCCGCACCAAGCCACCGCGTAGAGCGATGCTCCGGCAAGATCCAGCGGGAAGAATTGGAAGAAGCGCATATTCATGGTGCCCGCCAACGGCGGAGCGAGCGTATTAATCCCTGGCACGAACTTTGCCAACACGAGCATGGATCGTCCGTGTTTATGGAACGATTGCGCGGAACGAAGAATACACGAGTCCGGATTTAGAGAGAGCTTGCACAACGCGCCGAGCAGCCACCATCCTGTGTAGCGGCCCATCAGAAACAGCAAAGTGTCGCCAACAAGGAGAGCAGAGCCGGACGTCAGCAGAACAAAGCTCAGGTGCAGGGGACCCTTGACGCTGCTCGCGCCGGCAATGAGCAGAGCCAGAGCCGCAGGGACCGGAAGACCGATGGCCTCGGCAAAGACCAACACGAACAGTATGGAATATCCGTGTTGCGCGAGGTTCGAAGACAGAAGATGCACGATCTAACGATTTACTTGATCAAGTAGGGCCACTTATGAGCGAAGTGGTAGTGATAACGATAGACGAAGAGCGCGACCACACCCGCGAGAGTTAGAAGCACGCCGAGGGCAATGAGCCAGACTGTTCTCCAGGGGAATTTCCGTCCCTCGCGCTTCAATATCAGAAGATGGCTGGCGAAAACACCGACGAAGAACAGCATGACCATGGGTACCGCGAAGATCATCATGTTGAAAACGTCGGGCGTGGGCGTAACGACGGCCGCAAGAATGGTGATGCCGAGGACGGCGTAGCGGCTGTGGCGAAGCAGGAAGCGCGGTGATGCCAGGCGCAGCAGGGTCAAAAAGAAGATAATCACCGGCATCTCGAAGACCAGGCCGACGCCTAAGGTGACATTTACAAATAAATCGAAGTATTCGTTGATGGAAACCATCGGTGCGACGTGAATGTCGCGTCCGATGCCCAGCAGGAATTCGAGCCCGAAGCGGAAGACAACGAAGTAAGCGAAACAGCCGCCCGCAATGAAAAGGCCGGCAGTGCACAAGATAAACGGCACGGCCCACCGCCGTTCGCGTTTGTACAAACCCGGCGAGATAAAAGCCCAGACCTGATACAGGACCCAAGGCGATCCGAGGAACAGCGACACCAGAAGCGGCAGCTTCAAGTAGATGACGTTGAACTGTTCTGTGGGAGTGATTGCGACGAGCTGAGGGTTGAGATGAAGAACCTTCAGTGCGATGACCGCGGGCGCGACCACCACGTCCCAGAGCGGCTTGCAGAAGGTGAGGCTCAGAAGAAACGCGACAACTACGCCACCCAGAGCTTTGATGAGGCGCGAGCGCAGCTCCTCCAGGTGCTCCATGAAGGACATGCGGAGCATGCCTTTTTCTTCCTCGTCGCCTTCGTCGTCATCATCGGGCGGCGGAGGAGGCGGGGGTGGCGGAGCTTTCGGCGGCCCGTGCAGAGCTGTTTCGGTGCGCGCTGGCGTGGCGGGTGGCGCGGGCGGCTGCGCTACCGGTGTCGCAGCGGCAGGGTTAGTTTCAACTCCATATGGGTCTGATGCACTGCTGTACGCGGGATTGGTGACGGTCTGGGGAAGGGAGGCATCTGGCGCAAGGGCCCGGTCACTGTCGTGCTTGGGGTCGCCATTAAGACTCGCAACTTCGGTGTTCGGAACTGCCGGCTCAAAATCGTGCGGCATCAACAATCAGCAATCAGAGACTGCGTTCCTGTTCGGTCGAAGCCGGCAAAGGCTCGCCAGAGTAAGTACCATTGGAGCGAGGAACTGTTCCTGCCACGGGCGAGCTCTGAGAAGGCGAATGCTCGATAGAGGCATCGGCAGGTTCCGGCGCCGGCGGCAACGCGTCTGGTGTTTGAGGTTCCGATTCGTAAGGGGCGGACGAATAATCGAGGGTCCGGGCGCCGTAATCCTCATATGGGTGCGGATACCGCGTGGATGAGTAATCGTTCGTTGCGGTCGGAGAGATACGCGTCTCTCGTTCGAGTTCATGGAGATGCGTTTCCAAGCTGGCTTTGAGTTCGTTCTTGGCGCGGCGAAATTCGCTTAAAGCCTTGCCGAGGGTGCGAGCGAGTTCCGGAAGTTTTTTTGGGCCGAACAGGATAAGAGCGATCACAAAGATCGCGATCATCTCCTGTACGCCGATGGGTCCCATTCGGATCTCCTCTAGTATCGCGGTGATATCACGACGCCTTTATGATAGCCCAGGGTAGGCTTGCCCGGAGCGCGAGCGACGTGGGATTGTGACGTGGGATTGCTATGATCTGGACGACTATGGAGCGAATCGGCGCGCGAGCGAGTACCTGCGCCTGGGCGATCTGCGCCCTGATGGCGGTGTCACTGGCTGCACAGGCGCAGGTGGAATTCGAGGCTGACGGTACTGACCATATATCGATCAGCATCGACGGCCAACCGTTTTCCGAATTCTACATCGGAGCGTCGTATCCGAAACCGTTTCTCGCGCCACTACGCTCCGCAACCGGGCTAATTGTGACGCGCGAGTATCCGATGAAGAGCGTGGAAGGGGAATCGCGTGACCATCCGCACCATCGGGGACTGTGGATCGGGTATGGCAACGTGAACGGCGTCAATTTTTGGGAGAACGAAATGAATGTCCCAAACACCGACGCAGAGACTCCGAAGCAGCAGGGGCGAATTGTTCTGCGAGAGGTAAATGGAATGAAGCCCGGCAAGAAGTCGGGTACGATCGCGGCTACGTTCGGGTGGCGAAGGCCGGATGGAACAGACCTGATGGACGAGCGGCGAGTCATGACGTTTTATGCAGACCCCGAGACTCGAACGGTCGACATCGACGCAACATTCACGGCCAAAGAGTTGGTGCATTTTGCGGATACCAAGGAGGGTTTCTTCGCAATTCGCTTGGCGGACAGCATGACCGGAAAGAACGGCGGATTGATGACGAATTCAGAAGGCGCGCAGACTGAGAAGAACGTTTGGGGCAAGCGTGCGCAATGGGTGGATTACGACGGCGTAGTAGAAGGGCAGAAGGTCGGGATCGTGGTGTTCGATTACCCGCAGAATTACAATCATCCGCCGCGCTGGCATGTGCGCGATTATGGCCTGTTCGCGGTGAATCCATTTGGAGTGAAGGATTTTGATCCGAACTCGTCCGAGCGGGGAGGGCGCGAGCTGGCTGCGGGCAAGTCGATGCGGTTCCGGTATCGCGTGATTGTGCACCCGGGCGACACGCCGAAGAAGAAGGTCGCAGACTGGTATTCGGAGTACGCGCGGAACGGCAAGTGAGCGGAGAAGACGGCTGGGCTATTCGGTGCGTTGAGAGACGCGGACCCAATCGACGAGCAGGTCTTGCGGGAAGACCGTGGTCTGATCCGGGTTGCCAGGCCAGCTGCCGCCAACGGCGAGGTTGAGCAGCAGAAAGAACGGATGATCGTAGACCCATTTGGCGCCTGCGGGAAGCGAAGCCGGCGTGACGGTTTGATAGGACTTGCCATCCAGGAAGAACTCGACGCGCTCCGGTGACCATTCGATGCCGTAGATATGAAAGTCGCGACTGAGAGGCGGCGAACCGGGTAGGGAAAAGGAAGCGCTGATGCCGTGAGCGCCGGAATAGCCGGGGCCGTGGACGGTCCCATGCACCACGGAAGGCTCCTTGCCGATGTTTTCCATCACGTCGATCTCACCGCACGTGGGCCAGCCCGCGGTGACAACGTCATCGCCGAGCATCCAAAAAGCCGGCCACATGCCCTGACCATAGGGGATTTTCATGCGCGCTTCGATCTTGCCGTATTTGACGGTGAACCTGCCTTGGGTCTTCAGGCGCGCTGACAGGTAGCCGCCCGACTCGGTCTTAATGGCGCGGATGACGAGATGGCCGGCGCCGTCCTGAAACACGTTCGCGCGATTTTCGGTGTAGGTTTCGAGCTCGCCATTGCCCCAGCCGCCGCCGCCAAGATCGTAGGTCCATTTGTATGGATCGGGCGCGGAGTTTGCCGAGCCATTGAATTCATCGCTCCAAACGAGGCGCCAGTCTGTGGCCGAGAGCGGGAGAACGGTCAAGAGGGCTAGCAGGAGAAGTTTGATCCAGCAGGCTTGTCTTTCGCTCATGCACACATTGTGACTTGCTGAGGGGCCCCACACTGGCTTAATTGCACCACCAACGCCGGTCCAATTGGCGCAGCGCAGGTGCGTCGGACTCCCAGAAACTTTATGCTGACGTGAGGCGGATCAAGTGGCCAAGAGATTGCTACCGGAGAATCGATCTGATAATGAATCGCTCTGTCTTGTTGCTCGTTCTAGCTGTCACTAGCTCTCAAATCATGCCGGCTCAACCCATTCCGGCCTCGTACAAAGAGGGATCCATGCATGGATTTCTGTTGGTGAAGTCCGCGCAGGGTAAGGTGATCGGCGAGGGCGATCTGGTGCAGGTAGCGGATGGCGATCGAGTTCATTCGCGGCTGCTGTTCCGCTTCCGAGATGGCTCGATAGACGACGAGTCAACCGTATTTTTGCAAAAGGATGTCCTGCACCTGGTCAGCGATCATCATGTTCAAAAGGGTCCCTCTTTTCCCGTGCCGCTCGACGTGACGATTGATGTTTCGGCTTCAGAAGTTACATGGCGAGAAGCGGCCCGCGGCAAGGTCCAGGTCCACAGGGAACACATGGAACTGCCGAACGATCTGGCGAACGGCATCCTTCTCGCTGTGATGGAGAACATCGCTCCAAATGCGGCTGAGACAAAGGTATCCTATCTGGCGAACACGCCAAAGCCGCGCATCGTGAGACTCTCGATGAAGCCGGACGGCCGAGAAAGGTTTACGGTGGGCGGCGTTCCGTATTTCGCAAACCGGTTCGTTATTCACGTGGAGATCGGCGGACTCGTGGGGATGATTGCGCCGCTCATCGGGAAGCAGCCAGAGGATAGCCGCGGGTGGGTGGTGCCAGGCGAGGTGCCGAGTTTCGCCAGGATGGAAGGAGCGCTCTATCCAAGCGGTCCCGTGTGGAACATAGAGCTGAGTTCACCGGTGTGGCCTTCCCGCACGGAGTCCCGGTAAGGACCTAAAGCTGAAAAAGCCGTTCGAAGTTGGCGGTAGTCTGCGCAGCAAGCTCCTCGACGGCGACATCACGCACAGCGGCCACCACTTGCGCGGTGTGTGCGACAAACGCCGGCTCATTGCGCTTGCCGCGGTGCGGCACAGGTGCGAGATAGGGCGCGTCGGTTTCGAGCAGCAGCCGGTCTGCGGGCGTGATCCGAGCTGCTTCGCGTATCTGCGCGGCTTTGGGGAACGTCGTCACCCCGCCGAACGCCAAATAGAATCCCATGCTCAGGCATTCTTCAGCCTGCTCGGCATCACCAGTAAAGCAATGCATGATGCAGGCGAGGCCAGTTGGCGCCCAATGCATCCTCAAGGCCTCAATGGTGTCGGCCCACGCATCGCGTGTGTGAATGACGACAGGCATGCGCGCGCCGGCGGCGATTTCCAGTTGCCTCAAGAAAATGGGACGCTGGCTTTCCTTCGGAACACCCCAGTGATAGTCGAGCCCGATTTCACCCAGAGCTTTCACCTTGGGATGCTGCAACAGCCGCTCCAAATCGTGAAAGGTGTTGGGACCAACCTTTAGGGCATCATTTGGATGAACGCCAACTGTCGCATAGACAGGCGAGTAGGCTTCGGCGAGGCGTATTGCGGCCTCCAGATCCGGCGGTCCGTTGCCGGTGCCGATCGCCAGCATGTACTTCAAGCCGGCGTCGCGCGCACGGTTGATTACGGTCTCCCGATCCGAATCGAATTGCGCATCGTCGAGATGGCAGTGGGAATCGACCAGTTGCACAGATTATTTGAGCCGGGCGCCGACCGGTACATCTTCGAGAAAACCGGCCAGCACCGGAGAACCGTCTTCGAGGCTTGCGGCCACAATCATGCCCTGCGAAATCAAGCCGCGCAGCTTACGCGGCTGTAGATTGGCAACGATCACCACCTTGCGGCCGATGAGCTGCTCAGGGTTGTATGCGCGCGCGATTCCGGCCACGATGGTGCGCGCTTCCGGCTCGCCGATATCAACTTTCAGGTGCAGCAGCTTGTCCGCTCCCTTCACCGTTTCCGCCGATTTCACTTCGCCCACCCGAAGATCTACTTTCGAGAACTCCTCAATGGAGATCACATTCGAAACTGTTACCGCCGGCGGCTGTGTCGCTTTGCCCATCAGCGCGGCCTGCCGCTCTTTCTCCGCTTCTTCGAGCTCCTGCATCCTCTGAATTGTTTGCTTCGGATCCAGGCGCGGGAATACGCCGGCGATTTCGCCGATCCGCTGGCCGGGTTTGAGCTCGCCCCATTGCAGGCCCCACAAGCGGCCCCATTCTGTCGGTGCGGGCTCAACCGGATCGATGGGCTCGCTGCATCCGAGCTGCTGCCATATCCGCTTCGTCGCATGCGGCAGCACAGGTTCGGCCAAATCGCATACCAGCCGCAGGGCTTCGGCAGCCGTGTACAATGTCTCGTCAAGGCGTTTCTGCGCGTCTTCGGATTCGTCCTTCGCCAGTTTCCAAGGCGCACGCTCGACAATGTATTTGTCGGCTAGCGCGATGATGCTCCAGATATGTTCCAGCGCGCGGGAGAAATCGAAGTTCTCGTAGGCGCGAACTGCGCTGGCAGCCGACTCAAGCGCCACTCGCCCCACCGCCTCCTCGCCGTGCGAATCCGGAATCACGCCGCCCCGGTACTGTTGGATCATGGTCAGCGTACGGCTCGCGAGATTGCCGAGGCCGTTTGCAAGATCCGAATTGTAGCGGCCCACCAGCGCGTCGTAGCTGAAGCTGCCGTCCTGCCCGAAGACCACTTCGCGCAGCAGAAAATAGCGTAGCGCATCCACGCCCATCGCCTCTACGATCGGTGCGGGACGCACGATGTTGCCCCGCGACTTGCTCATTTTGTCGTTTTCAAACAGCAGCCATCCATGCGCGAAGATGCGCTTCGGCAATTCCCAATCGGCGGCCATCAGAAATGCCGGCCAGTAGACGGCGTGGAAACGCAAAATCTCTTTGCCGATCAGATGCAGATCCGCCGGCCACCAGTGTTCGCCCGCGACGGCGGTGACGTACGCCGTCAATGCATCGAACCACACGTAAAACACGTGAGCAGGATCGGCTTCCACAGGGATGCCCCACTTGACGCTGGTACGCGTGATGGAGACGTCGGCAAGGCCTTGCTTTACGAACGCGAGGACCTCGTTGCGGCGAATCTCCGGTTGAATAAAATCGGGATTCGCTTCGTAAAACTCGAGCAGCCGTTCGGTAAAGGCGGACAGCTTGAAAAAGTAGTTCTCCTCCGTCAGCTCTTCGTAAGGCTTGCCTGTTTCGGGATCGATATCGCCCGGCTTGGCGTCGTTCACGAAGGCCTCGCTCACGACCGCGTACAGGCCGGTGTAGGTGCCCTTGTAGATGTAGCCATTTGCACGCATCGCATCGAACAGAGCGTTCACCATCTTCGCGTGATTCGGGCTGGTGGTGCGCTGAAACCGGTCAATCTGCAAATCAAGCATTTGCCACTGCTTGCGGAATTCGTTGGAAATGACGTCGACGAATTCAGCGGGCGTTTTGCCTTGGGCGCGTGCGGCTCTCTCTACCTTCGTGCCATGCTCGTCGGTACCGCTGGTGAGAACCACTTCGTAGCCTTCCAATCGCTTCATCCGCGCGATGGCTTCGGCTGCAATGGTAGTATACGCGTGGCCGATGTGCGGGGCCGCATTCACGTAATAGATAGGTGTCGTGAGGTAATACTTGCCTTTGGTCATTCGTTAGGATTCCGATTTTCGGAAGGCTTCGTTTGCCGCGGCAATTACAATGCGGAGCGGCACGCCATGTTCGACAGCCGCTTTGCGGCAATCTTCGTATTCAGGCGCGAAACTGCCCGTTTCCGTGTATTTGATGCGAATGGCGCCATAGGCGGTCGCGACCTCGGCCGATTTGCGCGGCAGCACGCGCCGTTCGGCCTGCGCAATGCGGAGACCCAGCGTGGTGGTTTCCGCGAACAAGACACTTGCAAGATCTTCGGTCAGTTCAGGCGCAGCCATCACAGAGATGATTGTGCCGGGCCGGTTCTTCTTCATCAAAACCGGCGTGAGCGTGACATCCAGCGCGCCTGCCTGTAACAGCCGCTCCATGGCATAGCCAAGAACTTGCGGCGTGGAGTCGTCAATATTCGCTTCGATCACGGAGACTGAAGCCGCCTCGGCTGCATACAGCCGTTCTCCGATGAGCACGCGCAGCACGTTTGCTTGAACCGCAAAATCCTTATCTCCGGCGCCGAATCCTTGCGACAACACGCGTAGGGCGGGAAGGCTCCCAAACCCGCAGGCGAGCGTGGTGACAAGCGCCGCGCCGGTCGGAGTGGTCAACTCCGTTTCGGGTCCCGAGGAATAGATCGGGCAGTTCTTCAGCAGTTCCGCCGTTGCCGGTGTCGGAACAGGCAACATGCCGTGCTCAGTGTTGACAGTCCCGCTACCGACATTAATGCGCGAACCGCGAATTTCTTCCACATCCAGCAGATCCAAAGCCACGCATGCTCCAACGATGTCGCAAATGGAATCGACTGCCCCCACTTCGTGAAAGTGAACCTTTTCGAGCGGCACGTCGTGCGACGTTGCTTCAGCTTCACCGAGCCGATGAAACACCGCGAGTGCGTTCTCTCTCGCGGTTTCGGTCAACTCGCCCCCAAGAATGATGCGTTCAATCTGCGGCAAGTGCCGATGCTTTTTCTGCTCCCCGAAATCGACGGAAAACTTTGAGGCTGCTATGCCTCTGCGTTTGGTCTTCTCGAGACGAAACGACGCGCCGAGATCCAGGCTGCTAAGTGCGGCTTGCACGGCGCTCCAGTCTGCTCCGGCATCCACCAGCGCACCGACAGTCATGTCGCCGCTGATACCGGAGAACGCGTCGAAATAGCAGATTTTCATGAAACATCTACAGTTTACAGGCCAAGTCATTGCGGGCGCGCTGAACGTCGGCCAACGCGTCCTCCGCTGTTGCTGCAAGCGCCGTTAGATGTCCCATCTTGCGGCCAGGGCGCGGCTCCGTCTTGCCATAGAGGTGTAGCTTGACGTCGGGAATTTGCGCGGCCGCGAGCCAGTTCGGCTCGCCCTGGTTCCACAAATCGCCCAGCAGGTTCGCCATGGCCGCGGACCTGAATTGCGTCACGTCGCCCAGCGGCAACAGGCAAACCGCCCGCAACTGTTGCTCGAATTGACTGGTGATGTTGGCGTCAACCGTGAAATGACCGGAGTTGTGCGGGCGCGGCGCGAGCTCATTGATTAGAAGCGCGCCATCTTTGCAAACAAAAAACTCGACGCAGAGCACGCCGACCACTTCTAGCTTTCCGAGCACCGTTCTCGCGAGATCGACTGCATCGTTGGTCACGGCGGGAGGCACGCGGCCGGGTGCGATGGAGATGTCCAGAATGCCATTCCGGTGGTGATTTTCAATCGCGCCGTAATGAACAAAGTTGCCGCCGATGTCGCGCGCAGCTACGACTGAGATCTCGCGGTCGAAATCGACGAACGCTTCGAGCACTGCTTCGCGCTCGCCTACCGCATGCCAGGCTGCCGCAAACTGGTCCGGCGATTTGATCCGGAACTGACCTTTGCCGTCATAGCCGAAATCGGCCGTTTTCAGAATCGCAGGCAATCCGAGTTGGTTCGCTGCTTCCGTGAGATCTGCCGAGTTCGAAACGCGGCGAAAGGGCGTCACGGGCAGGCCGGACTGCGATAGAAAGGTCTTCTCCCGCAGCCTGTGCTGTGCGGTATGCAGCACCTGGCCGCTGGGGCGCACGGGCGCGCATCGCTCAGCAGCGGCCGCGGTGACCGCAGGAACATTTTCAAATTCGAACGTAACAACGGACACGCCGCTCGCGAATTTGCGAACTGCGTCCAAATCTTCGTACGGCGCGTTGATCTCTACGTCCGCGATTTGTCCTGTGGGAGTATCTTCGTCCGGTGAAAGCGTGTGAACCCGATAGCCCATCCTTCGCGCCGCGATGGCGAACATGCGCCCGAGTTGTCCGCTCCCCAGCACGCCGATCGCGCTGCCGGGCAGCACTGGCTTCCGCGACCCGAATGGATTCGCAGTATGGACGTGCATTACAGTTCCCGATTTTGCAGCACTGTTTCGGTTTGGTTGCGGCGCCAAGCGTCGAGCCGCTCCCGCACTGCGGGGTACTTATTGGCGAGAATGCTGGCCGCGAGCAGCGCCGCGTTCGTAGCGCCCGCGTTGCCGATCGCCAGAGTCGCGACCGGCACTCCGGCCGGCATCTGCACGATAGAAAGCAACGAATCGACTCCGTTCAGAATGCTGCTCTTGATGGGAACGCCGAGTACCGGTAACGTGGTGTGCGCGGCAACCATTCCCGGAAGATGCGCCGCCCCTCCCGCCGCCGCGATGATGACCTCAAGACCGCGTTGCGCAGCGGTCTTGGCGTACTCAGCCATCCACTCGGGCGTGCGGTGTGCCGAGACAACGCGCCGCTCATGCGCGATACCGAGAGTGGTCAGCAGCTCGCTGGTTCGTTGCATGGTCTCCCAATCCGATTTGCTGCCCATGATGACGCCGACCAGCGGCTTATCAGCGGCAACATCGGGAGTGCTCATAATGGGCTGGCCTATTGGCCTTGCGCAGACAAAACACGCTCGTGCGCCGCGCCGGCTGACAGCCGCTCGCCCACATGCTCTATGTACTGCCTAGTGTTCAACCACTGCTGGTTTTTTCCAACCAGCAGCGCCAGGTCTTTCGTCATGAACCCGGCCTCCACTGCGCCGACCGTCGCCATTTCCAATCTTTCGGCGAAAGCCACAACCTCCGGCGTGCCGTCAAACTGGCCGCGATAGCGCAACGCCGAACTCCACGCAAATATCGATGCGATCGGATTTGTCGAGGTCTCCTTGCCCTTCTGGTGTTCGCGGTAATGGCGTGTGACAGTACCATGCGCCGCCTCGGTTTCGACAGTCTTGCCGTCGGGGGTGATCAGCACTGAAGTCATCAGGCCCAACGACCCGAAGCCTTGGGCTACCATGTCCGACTGCACATCCCCGTCGTAGTTCTTACAAGCCCAAACGAAGCCACCCTCCGATTTGACAGCAAAAGCCACCACATCATCTATCAGCCGATGTTCGTAAGTAAGCTGCGCTGCCGCATATTTCTGCTTGAACTCCGTTTCGTAGACAGACTGAAAAATGTCCTTGAAGCGGCCGTCGTATGTTTTGAGAATCGTGTTCTTGGTGGAGTGGTAGACGGGAAGCCCGCGCGAAAGCCCGTAGTTAAAACAGGCGCGCGCAAACCCGATGATCGATTCATCCAGGTTGTACATGCCGATCGCCACGCCAGGGCTCTTGAATTCGAACACCTCGTACTGGGTGGGTGCAGCTCCGCTGGCGGGCGTAAAAGTCAAGGCGAGTTTGCCCGGTTCCTTGAGCAGAATATCCGTTGCGCGATATTGATCGCCAAACGCGTGGCGGCCGACAACGATCGGCTTTATCCAACCCGGCACGTAGCGTGGCACGTTGCGGCAGATAATCGGCTCGCGGAAAATCGTGCCGTCCAGGATGTTGCGGATGGTGCCGTTGGGCGATTTCCACATCCGCTTCAGACCAAACTCCTTCACTCGCGCTTCGTCAGGCGTAATCGTCGCGCACTTTACTCCAACGCCATAGCGCCTAATGGCGTGCGCCGCATCGATCGTGATTTGATCGTCGGTTGCGTCGCGCTTCTCAATGGAAAGATCAAAATACTTCAAATCGATCGCCAGATAGGGAAGGATGAGGAACTCTTTGATAAGCGCCCATATCACGCGCGTCATCTCGTCACCATCGAGTTCCACCAACGGAGTCTTTACTTGAATCTGTTTCATCACGTACAGAATTATTAGAGCAGAGCGCTTCAGGTTCGGCGTCCTAATCGCGAGCAAACGGCGATTGCTACACTGACGGTTGACACGCAATATCAGGCCAGCGAGCACAATTTTTTACGCGTTAGCCTCGCTGGTCCTTTTTCTTTCGGGCTGCGGTGGCGCCGCCACCAAACTTCCTGATTACGGCCGGGTTCCGGAATTTGAGATGACCGATTCCTCGGGCCGCACATTCGATAGCACGGCCCTGAACGGCAAAGTTTGGGCGGTCGATTTCATCTATACGAATTGCCCGGGACCATGCCCGCTGATGACCTCCCAGATGCACCGATTGGCGCAGCGGGAGAACCGCGACTCCGATGTCCGGCTGGTTTCCATCTCCGTCGATCCGCAGCATGACACCCCTCAGGTGCTGGACCAGTTCGCTCATCGTTTTGGCGGTCCGACCAAGCAATGGGTTTTTTTGACCGGAACTCCCGCGACGGTGCACTTGTTGGCTTTCGATACCTTCCATGTCGGCGATGTCATCGGCAAGATGGACCACAGCACGAAGTTCGCTTTGGTAGATAAGCGTGGCGAGATTCGCGGGTACTACTCGACCTTCGACAAAGATGGAATGCCCACCCTGCTTAAGGACATCAAGGCGCTGCGGAACGCTCAATCATGATGCCGCTCGCCTTCATCGGCATTCATGACCTTCCGATCCTCAATGCCATTCTGAATGCCACGGCGACGGTGCTGCTGATCATCGGCTACATTCTGATCAGGCAGTACAAGACGCATGCGCACCAGAGGGTGATGATCACGGCGTTTGTGGTCTCGTGCCTGTTTCTGGTTTCATATCTGGTCTATCACTACAACGTTGGCTCTGTGAAGTTCGACAAGCCCGGCTGGGTGCGAACGGTGTACCTCTGCATCCTGACGACGCATACCATTCTTGCGGCCAGCGTGCCGGTGCTCGCGTTTCTGACGCTGCGGCTTGCGCTGAAGGGCAAGTTTGAGAAGCACCGGGCGCTCGCCAAGTGGACATTTCCCATCTGGCTCTACGTCAGCGTGACGGGCGTGGTGGTGTATTTGCTGCTGTATCAGGTGAGGCCGCGCTTGTAGGCGCACTTTCGCATGCGCAAGGCGGCCGATTTACTACTGATCGGCGAGGGCCAGTACTGGTGATATTCGAGCGGCACGGCGCGCCGGCAGTAGACAAGCAGCAAACGCAACGATCGCGATGATGCCGGCGGAGCCTAGCAGTATCGCCGAACTATGAGCAGACACATGGAACAGAATCGCTTGCATCGCGCGCCCCGCTGCCCAGGCCCCGAACATGCCCAGGATTGCGCCGCTGCCCAACAGTCGTAAAGCGAGCCAGAAAAAGTGTCTTTCGATCTCCTGAGGCCGTGCTCCCACCGCCATACGGATGGCGATTTCGCGGCGCCGCTGGGCAACCGCGTAACTCAGCACTCCGTAAGTTCCGATCGCGATGAGAACCAGAGCTATTCCTGAAAACATGCCGCCGAGCAATGCGGGGGAGCGGCGGTCCATCAAGCTGGCGGAAATCCGATCGGTCATAGATTGGATTTGGTTGACCGCCAGATCGGGGTCGATTTGCCGGACCACACCTTCGAGCCTCGCCTTGAGCGCCGCCGGCGTGGTGCTTCCGCGAATGACCACGAAGATGTTGCTGTCGGCGCGATAGATGTAGGGATAGTAGACCGCGCCTTGCGCCGTGTCGTCGGTGAGACCGGCCTGTTTGATTCTGCCCACTACGCCTACTACAGTGAATGCCTCGGCTCCGGTGTCGGATTGCGAGCCCTGGAAAAGGCGCTGGCCCACAGGATCGGCGTTTGGCCAGTTGTAATGTGCGAAATCCTCGTCCACCACACAGGTTCGCGCGTTCCGATGTGAATCCTCGGCGGTGAGGAATCGTCCTGCGCGCAGCGAAAATCCCATGGCTTGGAAGTAATCGCCGGAAACTCCATACGAATAGGAGCCTCGCGGCGATTCGCCGGGCCGCAGGACATGGCCCTCAGCGGTGGCCGAGCTCTTGCCGTTGTTGCCGCTGAAAGGAATATTCGTGGCGATACCAACGGCTGAGACTCCCGGCTGTTCGCCGAGTTGACCCACCAACCTGTCAGCGAACGCCAGACCGGCGGCAGGCGATGGATATCGATTTCCTACCAACGAGATCTGCCCAGCAACCGTGTGATCGGGCTGGAACCCAGGAGAGACGTCCATTGCACGTTTTAGACTCATCCCAAGCAAACCTGCCCCGGAAAGTAGAACGAATGCCAGTGCAATCTGGGCAATGACAAAGGAGTGACGCAGGGCTTGCGCGGCCCGGTTCGCTGTTCCACTCCGGGATTCAGTCTGCAACGCGCTGCCCGGATGAGGCCGCAGATAAAACCAAGTGATCGGCAATGCAAGCAGGATGCCCAGCACGATAGCTGCCGCGAAAGCAATCATGCCCAACCGCGCATCGAAAGCGATGTAAGCGCCAAAAGGTAATCGATCCGCACCCAACGCAGTCACTAGTCGAACTCCGCCCGCTGCTACTGCCAACGAAAGCAATCCTCCCGCGGACGTCAGCAAGATCGTCTCCACTAATGTCTCAGCGGCGACACGGCCGCCGCTTGCCCCGAGCGCCTGCCGCACGGCTACTTCCTTCAAACGGCTGCTTGCACGAATGAGAAGCAAGTTGACCAGGTTGACCGTTCCGATCAGCAAAAGCGCGAGCACGCCTGCTTCGAGCAGCAGCAGAATGGGACGGATCGCCGCTACCTGATCGCCGTGAAGTGACACAACCAAAGAACGGAACCCGGCGTCGGCCATCATTTTGGCCTGCGGATCGTCTCGCTCGAGCGAAGTATTTTGTGCATCGATTTGCGCTTGGGCCTGCGCGATGGTTGCGCCTGGCTTAAGGCGCGCAATCATCTGAGTCACGTTCCCGCCGCTGTGCCGTTCGGACGCTGTACGTTGTTCCAGTCGCGAAGATAGGGGCAGATACAACTCGGACTTGGACGAGAGGAAACGAAAACCGCGAGGCAGAACACCAATTACGGTTTTGGGAAAACTGTCGACCCAAGCGGTCCGGCCGATTACGTGCGGATCAGCGTTGAAATGTTGCCTCCAGTAATCGTCGGAGAGAATGACGACGTTATCCGTTCCGTAGTTCATCTGGGAATCATTGAATACGCGTCCCATAGCGGGACTAACGCCAAGCGTGGTGAAAAAATCGGGAGACACCTGAGTGATCTGGTCGCGTACTGTCGAGCCGGGGGCTCCGACTATAGCGGCGCCCTCACGATAGATCGCCAGCGAACTGAATGCGGGAATCCTACCGCGGCGTTCGTAGTAATTGGTTATTGACGAACCGTCGCGCTCAACGCCGGCTTTCGGGTAGGTGTTGAAGAGGGTCACGAGCCGATTGGCTTCGGGGAGCGGCAGCGGGCGCACGAGAATCGCATCGACGACTGCGAAGATGGTGAGGTTTGCGCCCAGACACAGCGCGATCGTCAGAAGCGCGGTGACGGTAAATGCCGGCGCTTTGCGCAGCAGTCGCAGGGCGTAGCGCAGATCCCTGCCAAGTTCGTCGAACGGATGAAGTCCGCGCGCCTCACGGCAGTCCTCTTGAACGGTATTAACTCCTCCCAGCTCCAGGCGAGCGCGGCGGCACGCTTGTTCGCGTAGCACGCCGGAGCGGACGAGGTCATTTGAATACTGCTCGATGTGAAAGCGCAACTCCTCAGCCATCCCATCTTCGAAATCGCGACGCGACTTGAGGGCGCGAAATAAGGAGCGAAGCCGCGCGAACATGTCACACCTCCTCCGAAGTGGTGTTTAGGGCTGCGGCAATTGCGGAAGTGAGACGATTCCAGCCGGCGGTCTCCTCGCGCAAGCGGCGACGTCCTGCCGCGGTTATGGTGTAGTACTTGGCCCGGCGGTTGTTCTCACTTTGACCCCACTCGGCGGCAATGAGGCCCTGGTGTTCCAGACGGTACAGCGCCGGGTACAAAGACCCTTGTGGGATCTCGAGGGCTTCGCCCGAAATCTGCCTGATCCGCAGCAACACGCCGTACCCATGGAGCGGTTTTAGGGATACAGCCTTGAGAATCAGCATGTCAAGAGTACCTGGTAATAACTCGGCGGCTTTGCCCATTTCGCGTGGCTCCTAGCCTGTCTAGGAGTATAGCAGATGCTCTCCTAGAGAGCCGAGTGGAAGGACGAGTTTGAGATTACAGCGCGCTGCTGCTTGGATCAGTGTTCCTGGGACGGGTCACCGGTCGGTGGCGGCGCTTGGTCAGTGGTAGCTGGATGCCCTAACAACTCCGTCAGGACGGGTTTCAATGCTTCCGCCCAGACTTGATATCCCTTCACGGTGGGATGAAGTTTGTCTGACGAGTTCATCATGCCTTCGAAGAGCTTTCCCTCGCGGTCGGCGAGTTTATCGTTAATGTTCAGGTATCTGACCTTCTGACCATCGGCGAGTTTAGACAAATTGCTGTTGATCCCGTCGATAATCGGATTCAGCGCCATGTTGTCGTTTCTCGGGAAGATGCCCATCAATAGGATGGTTGCGGTGGGCGCTTTGAGTTGAATCGTACGCACGATCGCCTGAAGCCCGCGCGTTACGTCGTCCACCTTCCGGTCATCATCCTCACCCGGCGTGTACCGGTTGCCCACGTTGTTTGTACCCGCCAATAAAATCACAACTTTGGGATTGACGCCGTCCAACTCGCCGTTATCCAAACGCCAGAGGATATTCTGCGTTTGATCGGCTCCCCAACCAAAATCTGCGGCGTTCCAGCCGAAGAAGTTTTGTTTCCAATTAGCAAGCAGGTTGGGGTAGTCGGTGGCGTCCCATCTCCGCGTGATGGAATCGCCTTCGAAGTAGACATCGATGACGCCTTGTTTGGCTTTGTGGAGCAGTTGCGAATGGGCAACTAGGGAAGTCGGGTATGTTCGAAATACAGGCACGTCGGCCGGCATTTGCCAGGCGATCGGGTGATAATCGAGAAATTTGTCAGCCCACGGGATGAAGTATTTCCAGTTCGGCGCGTCCGTGTGTCCGGCGTCATGCTGGCGCCAGGCGAGTTGACCATTCAGCAGCCCTGTATTGACCGGCGGCAGCTTCGCTTCGTGATAGTCCTCTTTGATTCCTAGTCCCTTCGCGCCCAAGAGGCGATAGACGGCGCTCGCATCCACGGTCGCCATGAAGCTGCCCCGGTGGTCCAGCCATTTTGCATCGCCCATTTCGGGCACTCCGTAACTGATAAACGTTGGGCGCGGCGCACACAGAGCAATCAGTTCGTTGGAGTCCACAGGCAAGTTGCTGGCATTCATGCTTCCGAAGGAGGATTGCGCCGCTCCATATTTCAAAAAGTTGCCGGCCATCCAGTGATACCCGCCGGAGCCCGTGAGATTTTCCACCTCTTCCCCAAAGTTGCGCCTATGCGGCTTGACACCGCCTTCGCCGGAGGAACCCACTAGCGCTACGGCAAAGCGTGTATCGAAGGCCATGGTCACGAGAGCGGCCTTTCCATAACGAGAGACTCCTTCGATGCCAATGCGCTTTGCATCCACGCTGCCGTCATTTTCCAAATAATCCAGCGCGCGCGAAGCGCCCCAGGCCCAGGCACGCAACGCGCCCCAGTCGTCGGGTTTTCGCGGTTGCCCTTTGTTGGTCAGCCCGATGATGCCCTTTGTTAGACCCGCGCCGTTGTCTGCCTGAATGCTGCTGGTATCGAGCAACGAATAACCCCAACCGCCCGCTATGAGTTGTTCCGCCGCGGGCGGATCAGTGCCCAACATCTTTTTGAACTCGGGATGCCTGGCGATGAACTGGCGGAGCATCGGGCTGCTGAACATGATCATCACGGGCACGGGGCCTTTCGCGTTCCCTGGAATCACCAACGTCATCTGAATATCGACGCTGATGGCGGGATAGCCAGCGTTGTCCACGCGTCCGGCCAACTCCTTTTCAACGACAGGGAAAACGCCCGTCTTCGAATGAGTTGCGCTCTTCACCATCCAGCTCACTTTCGGCACATTCGAAGGGATGCGGCCTACCACCTCACGCGCGAAATCTTCCACAATTTCGGGGCGCCGCTGATTCCACCACTGTTCCGGCGAGGTGACCTTTTGCCCGTTTTTCAAGGTGAGGGCGTCCGGCAGATCGCCATATGGATTGGCTTTCGCTTCATCGTAGTTGGCGTGATTCGGGTCTTTCTCGTTCCCACTGGGGCCGGGGCGGAGCGCTTTGATCCCCAACTGATCCATCATGTTCTGGTGATCCTGTTCGGTGGTCCAGTTGACAGGAGGAGATTGCCTGCCGGCGGAAGTGCGACTCACGAGTAGCGTTAGAACGGCGAAAGCGGCAAGCGTTAAGCGCGAGCGTTTTGATTGCGTGATCACGTTTCTGTCTCGAACAGAAATGTTATCGGACGGCGATGTTCTCTACTTCTGGTTGTACAATTTGAAGCTATATCGACCGGCGAAAACGTGCTGCAAAGAGCACGCGAACTTACGCCTGGATCCACATGCACACAATCATTCTCGCGACTTTTCTTCAAACCTCACCCATGGCGGTTTCCATGTGCGGCGCCGGCATCCTGCTTTTCGTTATTGCGCTGTGGGCTGCGAGGACCGATATCGCGCGGGCCCACGGTCTGGGCAAGATCGTAGCTTTGAGCAATTTGTGTTTCGCCGTCCCGTTGGCGGTTTTCGGCGCGGAGCATCTCTCGGGCGCGAGATTCATCATGCTCGGCGTGCCCTCCTACATGCCGTGGCGTTTGTTTTGGGCGTATTTCGTCGGCTTTGCGTTGCTGGCTGCGTCCTTGAGCATTGCGACAAAAATTCAGGTGCGCTGGTCCGGCCTGCTGTTCGGGATAATGATGCTCCTTTTTGAGGCGATGATCCATATCCCGCGAGTTTTCGCCCACCCCAAGGACAGGATTCCCTGGGTGATTGTCTTCCGTGAAATGTCATTCGCGGCCGGAGGCTGGATTCTTGCGGGAAACGCGATGCGCGGGCAAGAGAAGAGCAAGCTTATTACGGCGGGCCGCGTGATGATCGGGCTCACCACTATATTTTTCGGTGTTGAACATTTTCTGCACCCTGCGGGATGCCCCGGCGTCCCGCTCGAAAAACTGACGCCCACGTGGATTCCGGGACGCCTGCTCATTGGCTATGTGACCGGCGCGATTCTTCTCGTTGCCGGCGCAAGCATTCTGCTAGCCCAAAAGACGCGGTTGGCGGCAACTTATCTGGGCACTTGGATCGTGCTGCTTGTGTTGTTCATCTATGGGCCGATCCTGATCGTGCAGATGTCCGATCCGAACAACGCAGTCAAGGTGGAGGGGATCAATTACTTCGCGGACACGCTGCTGTTCGGCGGAGCGATTCTCGCGCTCGCCAGCGCGGAGCCGCGCGAATAGGTATGGATGCCGATGCCGGAACCCTATCGTATTTTCGTGACGGGTGGTACCGGATACATTGGAACCCGTTTAATCCCGGCATTAGCGGCTCAAGGCCACGCCATTGTCGCACTCACGCGGGAGAAGTCGGGGCATAAATTACCGGCAACGTGCACAGCCGCAATCGGCGATGCGCTGAACGGAGACTCCTACCGGCGCTTTGCCGAAGACGCCGGCACGTTTATTCAGCTAGTCGGAGTTTCGCATCCAAGTCCGGCCAAAGCCGCACAATTCCGGGAAATCGATTTAAAAGCTGGGCTGGAAGCCATTCGCGTCGCCCGCGAAGTTAACGTCCGGCACTTTATCTATGTGAGCGTGGCGCAGCCTGCACCAATCATGCAGAGCTATCTGGCGGTGCGCGCTGAGTGCGAACAAGCCATCGCGGCGAGCGGCCTCTCGGCCACGGTTCTACGTCCGTGGTACGTTCTTGGTCCCGGCCATTTGTGGCCGTATTGCCTGGTTCCCTTCTTCAAAATTGCGGAACTTATTCCGCAGACCAGAGAGAGCGCGCGGCGTCTTGGTTTGGTAAGTATTCAAGAAATGGTGCGAGCCATCGTGCACGCCGTCGAAAATCCTTGCCAAGGCATCCGCATCCTGGATGTTGCCGGAATCCGCAACTTTGCGGCCTCACATGCCGACAAGGTACGCAGCATGTAGAGTAGAGTCGGCGCGCCGTTGGCAGTTGCGACAATTGGTGCCAAGCCACTCATGTCTGCTGCCAACTCCTGGAACCCGGAACTCTATGAAGCCCGCCACTCCTTTGTCTGGCAGCTAGGCGAGGGCGTCATTGACTTACTGGATCCGAAGCGGGGCGAGAAGATTCTCGATCTCGGCTGTGGACCCGGACAACTGACTCAGAAGATTGCCGAGCGCGGCGCCGATGTCACGGGTCTCGATGCCTCGCCGGAGATGATCGGGCAAGCGCGTCAAAATTATCCAAAGTTGCGGTTTGTGCTGGAAGATGCGGCTCGAATGCAGTTCGATGGCGAGTTTGATGCGGTCTTCTCAAATGCCGCCTTGCATTGGATGCTCGATGCGTTAGCCGTCGCCAGGGCGGTCGCTCGCGCGCTACGGCACAATGGCCGCCTTGTCGCGGAACTCGGCGGCAGGGGAAATATTGCACAGATCGAGCATGCGATTGCAACGGTAGCGGCGCGCTATCACGGCGTCGCTGCACCGAAGAATCGGACCTTCTATCCGTCTGTCGGGGAGTACGCTAGCCTGCTCGAAAGCTGCGGTCTGGAGGTGCGAATGGCCCAACTTTTTGATCGGCCAACGCTGCTTCAGGGCAGTCAAGGTATGGAAAACTGGATCCGACAGTTTAAGTGGTACTACTATGATTCGCTGCCCGGCGAGCTAGCGGACGAGGCCCTTCGAGAGACAGTGGAATTGCTGGGCCCTTTTCTATTCCGAGACGGCGAATGGTACGCCGACTACCGGCGCTTGCGGATTGTTGCCGTGAAGGTTTGAGCGGCTGGCGTTCAGGAGCAGCGTAAAGTCCAACTCCCGAACGCCAGGTTGGAGAGATTAAACAGCTCTTGCGGCAGCTTTCCGATTGACGGAACTCTTCGCTATCTGATTCAGTTTCTCGTCGGCAGCTTTCTCCTCATCTAGTGTTTGCTGGAGCAGCCTGGGAGCCTGACTCAATCCAAGCTGCTCGGCGAAGGTGCGGGCGCTTCCGTAGCCCGACATCTCATAGTGCTCCACACGCTGGGCCGCGGCGATGATAGCGGCATCCTTCACCGCGGGATCGCCCTTAGCCTTGACCATCGTTTCGCCTTCCGAAATCAATCCTTTCATGGCGTCGCAGGTTTCGCGCGCAGGCTCCACGTTGATCTCACGGAACACTTGCTGGAGACGCGATACATGTCCCTGAGTTTCGCGCAGGTGGTCCATTAGCGCTTGCTTCAACTGGCTCGAACTTGCGGCATCCGCCATTTTGGGGATCGCTTCCGTCAGGCGGTTTTCGGCGTCATATAGATCCTTGATCTGGTCGACGAAAAGATCTTGTAACGAGTTCAATTCTGTTGTGGTAAATAGTGGCATGATGTTACTCCTTGCATTGGCTTGTCAGAGGGCGTAACAGCCCTGGGTAATTAGACACGCCAGTTATGGGACTCCCCGGATGCGATGATGTTTCGGATACGAATCGCGGACTTTCCGATCGTGCAGAATTTGCGTGAACCGGCAGTTTTTTCGTTTGTTCAAGCGTGGCCGATTGAAGTTGTGGACCGCTTGCGAAAGCGCGATGCCAAATGTGGACCACCGGAAGCTTTGTGTACGCGATAAGCTACGGGTGGCACGGCAATTGCTGCGCCAGCGCAATAACGACGCGCACAACGAGCACCAAACGCTCTATGCGCGAAAGGGAGAAGCATGGCTAACCTGACGAGAACTACCCGAGATCACGACGAAATCCGGCGATGGGCTGAGGAACGCGGAGGCAAGCCCTCCCATGTGCAGAGCACCGGGTCCGGCGAAGATGTGGGAATTCTGCGCATCGATTTTCCAGGCTACAGCGGGGAAGGTAGCTTGGAGCCGATCACGTGGGAACAGTGGTTTGAGAAGTTCGATCAACAAGGCCTCTCGCTGATTTACGAGGAAGAGACAGCCGGCGGCGCACGCAGCAACTTCAACAAGATCGTGAGCGCGGAGACGGCGACCGAAGCCGAGGCGAAGAGTCACGGGCGGCCTCGGGGCAGTACGCCCAAGAAATCTGCCTCTAAGGCGGCGCGCAAAACTGCTCCTAGCCGCTCAGCCGCTGCGAAGAAGAGTCCAGCTAAGAAATCGGCTAAGAAGCCGGCTGCGAAAAAGAGCGCGGCAAAGAAATCCGCTAAGTCCGCCGGCAGAAGCGCAGCTCGAAAAGTCCCGCCTAAGAAGACTGCCGGAAAGAAGGCTGTACGCAAGGGCGGCAAGAAATCCGCGGCCAAGAAAACCGCCGCCAAGAAGAGGCGGTGAGCAGCGGGATCCGGATCACTCGCCGCCGTGCAGTTGGTTTAGACTGCTCATAGAATGCCGGCGCCTCCTATCAGCACACTCGGCAAGAAGCCTATTGCGCCGCTCGCAGTGGCCGCAATCCTGGTCGTGATTGCCGCGGTTGCAGTATTCGTTTACCTGAGGAGGCCTGTCCCCACCACTGCGCCGCAGGCGACGGCTTCTGAGGAGGCCAAGGCGTACGTACGCAATCTGGCGCTTAGCGATGTGAGCATGAAGGCGAGTGAAAACTTCATGCGCCAGCAGGTCGTAGAGATCGAGGGCAAGATCTCGAACAACGGTCCCCGGCCCTTGAGGTCCGTTGACGTATATTGCCTCTTCTACGGAATCGACGGCCGCGAGGTATATCGCGAACGCGTACCCATCGTGCGCTCCGCCACCGCACCGTTGAAGCCCAACGAGACGCGCGCCTTCCGCTTACCCTTCGACAGTTTACCGGATGGCTGGAATCAGGCCATGCCGAAGATGGTCATCGCGCAAATTGCCTTCGCGCAGTAGACGCTGAGCCTTGCGATGAAAGTCCTGGTAGCCGATGATGATCGCGACCAGTTGTCGTTACGGTGCATGCTGCTGGCGCAAAGCGGTTTCGATACACTGCCGGCCGCGGACGCCGCCGCAGCAACTGAGCTCGCGGCTGCCCATAAACCGCGGTGTGCGGTGGTCGATCTTCGATTCCCAACTCAAGAGCGCGGGTTGCAGCTCATACATGACCTGAAGATACTGGATCCCGGCATGCACGTGTTCGTTCTGACGGGCGGTGACGGGGGCAGGCTGGCCCAAGCTCCCGAGCGGACACTCATCGATGCCGTCTTGACCAAAGGCTCGGGTTCGGCGGTACTCATTCAGAAGCTCAGGACGGTTGCAGGCGAGCAGCCGCATAAGCATTAAACGTAGGACGAAATAGTTTCCGAGCGGCCTGTCAATCGCCGACTGGCGCTCCGCTTTCGATTTGGGCTTCGAACTGCTTGAGATCCCAATAGTCGCGCCAAGCGGCGATCTTGCCATTGCGCAGCGGGCGCCAGGGCGAATTCCACCAAGTCGCATCCTCGCTGAAGTAGCTGGCGAATTCATCGGGATCAGCTCGCACGCAGGCTTCAATAAACTGTGTGATGAGGGCGATGTTATTGACGTTTTCCAAATGGATGATCTCGGAACGTGTTTACTTTAGAACATCGCACCATCCTTGCGGTCGGCTTGTCGCGGACTCGGAAACTATTCGCTTTAAATTAGCGCTGATGGCGAGCAGCCCTTGCGCCGATCAGGGCTTAGATGTCATGCCCGGCGTGGCCGTTGCCGGCGGATTCAAGGCGCGCCGTGCGCGATCTACATCGAGCGTCAACTGCTTGGCGACTTTGGCGGCCACATCGGCGCTGGCGCTTCGAAACTTGGCGCCGAGACTCTCCTGCGTGGTCGACCACAGCACGTCGCCATCGCGATTGCACAAGCGCACCGCAGCATAGGCCTCGTGTTTCCGCTCTTTGATGTGGTGCGATTCGTTCTCTCCCACGCCGAGGCCAAGATAACCGCCACTGCCTTTCGTGTACGAGCTACTGCCGGAGGATTTTCCGCCGTTCTCTCGTGAGTTCAAGCTCTCGTCGGAATCGAAAGTGTCAGTGAATGCGTGATCGTCCGCCGCGCCTTTGAGAACCGCATCTGCGCGGTCTTGATTGTCGGTCAACACGAACAGCCTGGTGGAATCCAGACTGGCGATAATGAGTTCGCGCAAAGCGTCGGCCTGCGGCCCACCGGTGAGCTGCGCAACGTAAACACGTTTGACATCCAGCAGACTGCCCGTGCCGGTATCCGCGCCCGATTTCTGCGGCCGCGCCGCCAGCGGCAGCGTGACGGCAAGCACGGCGATGAACGGCAATCTCATCCTTTGCCCGCGATCCTTGCTTCGTCGTCCTGGAACTGCACCTGCTGACCGGTACGCGCTTCGAGCGCTACCAGCGTCAGGCGAATATCGTTTTTATCGACTCGAAACACCATTGCCTGTTGCTGGCCATCGTCGTCCTGGAATCCGACGGTTAGGAAGTGTTCTCGCTTCTTGGCAAGCAAGAACAGCGGCGAAATGACTACTGCCGCGAGGTACCGGCGGTCAACCTTCTGCCCGTACTCGAGCAAGTTGATGCGCTCGTACGGCACTCGAATCTGGGTGTGCTTCGAAGTGAAGACGAAATATACGCGGTCGGTTACCTGAATGTCGCCGGAATTGTTGCTGGGAATATCCGCCCGCGTGCCGCCAATATATTCGGCCCGGCTGCCCGTCCGCCCGGCCACAGCCATGAAAGCGCACAAACACAGGGCAACCGTTGGGGCAAGGGCGCGCATGGCACTATCGAAAGGACTCAGAACACAGGTGCCCCTGGCGGCGCAATTTTCTCTCGGCCGCGAACGCTCAGCGCGAGACGCTCACGCCCAGAGTTTTTGGAGCGGAACTCCTCTGCGGCACAGGTCGCACGCAGTCGAGTCCTTGTAATAAGATGCGTCCATCTTCGTCAGGTAGTAAAGCGGCAGACTGCCGAAATCGGCAACGCTGGGGTTCGGCTGGTACACGGCTACCGCCAAGCCCACGATCCTGGCGCCATACGACTCCACCAAATTACGCAAATCGGTGAGCCGCCGTCCGGAGCGCAAAATGTCATCCACCAGCAACACCTTCTCATCTTGTTGGGGCTTGACGAACTGGCGGAATCGCATCGGAGAAGCGTCCGTGTCCTGCTCGGCCCAGTAGACTTGGTGAGCGCGCAATGCCTCGCACACGCCGTATGCAATGGGAAGTCCGCCGGTATTTGGGCAGACGATCGACAATTCCTTGATCATCGCCCGGATCTCGGTATCGGCGCGCAAACGGCGGCTGAGCCCGACGCTCAGGATCTTGGCGTATTGGAAATAGCGGAACGCCAGCGCAACCTGCAGATATTCATCGGAATGCATGCCGTTGACGTATTCGAAATGCCCGTCCCGCAGCGCGCCTGTCTCACGCAGCATCGCGATGACTTCTTCGTTGGTGGGTATCAGGTGCATGATCGCCTAATGGGCGCCCCGCCCGGCAAGCACGTGAGGAATCGATCTGAGGATAATCGACCAGTCCAATTTTAGCGACCAGTTCTCAATATAAGAAATGTCGAGACGCATCCAGGTGTTGAAATCGATGCGGTCGCGGCCGCAAACCGCCCAGAGACAGGTCAATCCTGGCCGCATTCGAAGCCGGCGGCGATGCCATCGCTCATAGCGATCCACTTCCGCCGGGAGCGGCGGCCGCGGTCCGACAATCGACATGTCGCCCCGCAAAACGTTATAAAGCTGCGGGAACTCGTCTAAAGAAAACTTACGCAGCCAGCGGCCAATCGCCGTCACGCGAGGGTCGCGGGTAAGCTTGAACGCCACTTGCCGTTCGCTCAAATGCTCCAGGTCCGGCTTCATCTGGTCCGCGTTCGCCACCATGGAGCGGAACTTGTACATGACGAATCGTCTGCCATTGAGTCCACAGCGCGCTTGCCTGAAAATGACCGGGCCGGGCGATGTCATTTTAATCAGCAGCGCAATCAGCCCGAGGAAAGGCGAGAGCACCAGCAATGCCGCGGCCGCCGCGACAACATCGAAGAAGCGCTTCAGAAGCAGCCGCAGATCGTCCAATGGAGCAGCGGAGAACGTCAGCAGCGGGGCGTCGCCCACGCGATCCAATGTCATATCGCTATTGACATGAGGGAAGAAATCAACTGCCACTCGCGTGCGCACGCCCTCTTCGTCGCATTGCAGGAACACGTCTTCAAGCCCCGACAATTTCCTGCTGTCTACATCGAAGATGACTTCATCCACTATTTGTTTTGACAGCAGATTCGGCAGTTCTTTCCGGCAATCCTCTTCGTCGAGAATGGCCGTGATCTCAATCCGGAACGGCGAGCCTTCGCACAGATGCCGCGCCAGCGATCCGGCTTTTTCGTGCCCGCCCACGATAACGATGTGATACGGGCTGCCGAAGCCGCGTTGAAACGCGCCGATCAGTTGGGGAGACATCCAGCGAAAGAGCGCCAGCAAAACGAACGCATATGCGAACAACAAGCAAAGGAAGCTTCGGCTCAGGGGCGGATCCAAACGCAGCAGGTATTGAAACAGAATCACCAGCACCGTGCCGAACAAGCATTGGCGCAGCGTATTGGCCAGCAGCCGTCGTGGATTCGCCGAGTCGAGATAATCGTAAACGCGCTGCAGCGATCCCAACGCCACCCACACTACGGCGCAAAAGCAGAGCAGCAGAACGTAATTATGCGGCGCCAGGAAGAAGATCCGCTCGAGTGTGATATGCGTGCGCGTTAGGTAGGCTAGCTCGAACGCGATGACAGTCAGCAGAGCGTCTGCGATCGCGAATAACAGCCGGATTTTCTTTCGATGATGAGCAAACACAGACCGAACCTAGAGTAGCAAGCGCGCCGAACTGTAGTATCTGTCCTCTAGACTAGCTCGCCCGGAGTGCCGCATCCAGATCGGCCATAATGTCCTCCACGGCTTCGATCCCCGCCGCGACGCGCACCAGATTTTCGCGAATTCCCATGCGCTCCCGCATCTTGGGCGAAATGTCGCGATGCGACGCAATCATGGGATACAACAGCAGCGTGTGCACGTCGCCCAAGGAAGTCCCGGGAACTATCATCTTTAGGCGATCCATGAACGCCATCACGGCTGGCTTATCGGCTCCCTTGATCTCAAAGCTGAGAATGGCGCCGAACATGTCTGGAGCAAACAGCTTCTGGATGGTGCAGGCGTCCGGGTGATTCGGGTCGGCACAATAGTAGACGCGATCTACGCACGGATGTGCCGCCAGCCGCTCAGCCAGAATTCTTGCGTTCTGGCATTGCCGCTCGAATCGAACGGCAAGGGTCTTGATTCCGCGCATGGTGAGATAACTCTCGAAAGGCCCCAGAACCGGGCCGGCCACCCGCGCCAATGTTCGCAGCGTCTCGTAATGCTCCTCGTCGCTGACCACGATTCCGCCCAGAACGTCGCCGTGTCCCGCCAAGTACTTCGTCGCGCTGTGCACGACTAAGTTCGCGCCCAGTTCCAGCGGACGAACCAGCATGGGAGTCGCAAAAGTGCTATCTACTACCAAAGCCGCGCCAGCCGCGCGCGCCAGTTCCGCGATCTTATCGATGCTGCCCACTCGCAGTAGCGGGTTGGATAAGCTCTCCATGAAAATGCAGCCGGGCTTCTTTTCGGCAATCGCATGTTCCAGCGCGTTTAGATCGCAAATGTCCACGTAGCTGAAATCCACTCCGAACGGGGAAAAGAGCTGTTCCGCCATCTTGACCGTGGAGCCGTAAATCGCATTGGCCGAGAGAACGCGATGCGGGCGCTCGAGCAGCGCGGCCTGAAAGGCAATCTGTAAGGCGGCCATGCCGGAGGCAGTGGCAAGCGAGCCGAAACCGCTCTCCAACGTAGTTACCAGCTCTTCCAGCGCTTCATTCGTGGGATTAGAGTAGCGGGAATAAGTATGACCCTCCTCTTCATGGCCGAAGACCCGATCGAGCCGGGCGGTCGATTCATAGAAATAGGTAGTGGCCAAGTGGATCGGCGTGGTGGACGGCACTGCTACTCCGTTCACGCGCTTGCGATCCCCCGCATGCACCACCTCAGATTCAAATTTCATTTGCGTTTCCAGCGGACGCCCTCTTTGGTGTCCTCCAACAAAATGCCTTTCTTCTGCAGCAGCGCGCGAATCTCATCTGCGCGTGCAAAATTCCTTGCCTTTTTGGCTTGCGTGCGTTCCTCTATGTAAGCCTCTATCTCGGCTTCCGAAAGCGATGGGGCTGCCGGTCCGTCGGAGGCCGGCGTGGCCGCCGCGGGATCGCTGGGTTTCAGAACGTCGAAGACGCAGTCGAACACTTCGAGTACGCGCGCCGCATCCCAACGATTCTCCTCCTGAAACCGGCCTTCATCGATTGCCGTATTCATGGCGCGCACATAGTCGAACACAGCGGCGAGCGACTCGGCTGTGTTCAAATCTTCGTCCATGCCGCGCTCAAACCTGCGTATCGCTTCGCGCGAGCGCTCACTTACTTCCTCATCGCGGCCCGCCGGAAGCTTTGCCGAGCTGACGCGCACCTCAAAATCTCGCAGGCGCTCTATGCTTTTGGCCGCAGCCTTCAATCCTTCGAAAGTGAAATTCAGCTTCTTGCGATAGGGGACTGAGGCGAGCAGGTACCGGATCGCCTCCGGCTTATAGCCCTGTTCCAGCAGGTCGCGCAGAGTGTAGAAGTTGCCCAGAGACTTCGACATCTTCTGCGATTCAATGTGCAGGTGCTCAGAATGCAGCCAGAAGCGGGAAAAAGGCTTTCCCGTAATTGCCTCCGACTGTGCAATTTCGTTCTCGTGATGCGGAAAAATCAGGTCGACCCCGCCCGCGTGAATGTCCAGCGTCTCGCCCAGGTACTGCATCGCCATCGCCGAGCATTCAATGTGCCAGCCTGGCCGCCCATTCCCAAACGGGCTCTCCCAGTAAGGCTCGCTGTCTTTTTGTGCTTTCCAGAGCACGAAATCGCGCGCATCCGCCTTGTCGTATTCGTCTACATCCACGCGCGCGCCACTACGAATTCCGCTGAAATCGTTATGCGAAAGCTTCCCGTAGCCCGGAAAGGCTGAAATCTGAAAGTAAGTGGATCCTTCGCTCTTGTAAGTGCAATCCTTCGCAGCAAGCTCCTTGATGGCTTCGACCATTACGGGGATGTGCTCGGTCGCCTTGACAACGTGTTCGGGGGTTTCCAGCCGCAAAGCCGCCGCGTCCTCGAAAAACGCTCTGGTGTACACCGCCGTGTAGTCTTCAATAGATTTGTTCTCTTTGGCCGCATTGGCGATGATCTTGTCGTCCACGTCGGTGACGTTCATGACATGGTTCAACTGGTAGCCGTGATGATGGAGCCAGCGCCGCAGGATATCTTCAAATGTAAAGGCGCGGAAGTTGCCGATATGCGCGAAATTGTAAACTGTTGGCCCGCACGTATACATGCGGACCGTGCGGCCATCCAACGGGTGGAATTCTTCCAACTCCTGCGTCAGGGTGTTGTAAAAACGAAGAGACATCGAGCGGGGACGGAACCTCAATCGTAGCAAGCGCAAAGGGCGCGGCTGCGCGCCGCCAGACAGCAAAGGAGTTCGCCGAACCTTCGGGCGGGGCGCTGGACGGCCGCGGGCGTTTTGCGCGGTTCCGAGAACCAAGTGAAAATAGGCCTCATGTCCGTCTTCCGTTTTGAAATTCAGGCGCAATGTCCGGAAACCGGGGCGCGCGCCGGGCTGCTGCACACCGCGCATGGCGCGATTGAAACGCCCGTCTTTATGCCGGTAGGTACGCAGGGCGCCGTCAAAGCGCTCAGCCCCCGCGATCTGCTGAACGATCTGAACGCGCAGATCATTCTTGGGAACACCTATCACCTCTTTCTGCGGCCCGGGCACCAGCGCATCGAGAATCTCGGTGGCCTCCATCGCTTCATGGCGTGGCCCCGCGCGATCCTCACCGATTCGGGCGGTTTTCAAGTCTTCAGTTTGGACGCGCTCCGCAAAGTGACGGAAGAAGGCGTTCTGTTCCGCTCGCACCTGGATGGCGACCCGCATCTGTTCACCCCGGAGAGCACGGTCGATATTCAACTGGCGCTGGGGAGCGACATCATGATGGTGCTCGATGAATGCTTGCCGTATCCGGCTGAGCATCGGATCGCGCTCGAATCCATGCAGCGCACCGTGCGCTGGGCCCGGTTCGCGTACTCCCATTACCTGCGCCGCGAGAAGGGACTGGACTGTGCCTTATTTCCAATCGTGCAAGGCTCGATGTTCCAGGATCTGCGGAGAGTCTGTGCCGAAGCTCTGCTGGAATTGGACGCGCCCGGTTATGCGATCGGCGGGCTGTCCGTCGGTGAACCGCGCGAACTTAGCCAGGAGATCGCGGCCTTCACGGCGCCGCTTCTGCCTTCGGATCGCCCCCGCTATGTCATGGGTGTTGGCATGCCCGAAGAATTACCGCGGTACGTGGCGCATGGCATCGACATGATGGACTGCGTCCTGCCCACCCGCAACGCCCGCAACGGATATTTGTTTACCTCCATGGGCAAGGTCGCCATTAAACAAGCCCAATATATAGAGGATGGCGGTCCGCTCGATCCCGCTTGCGGCTGCTACACCTGCCAGACGTTCTCACGCGCCTATTTGCGCCATCTGTTCCAGGCCGGCGAGATCCTGTTCTCCACCCTGGCGACGCTTCACAACATCCGTTACTATCTTGATCTGATGCGCCGCATCCGCCAAGCTATCTTAAACGGGCAGTTTCCGGCGCTGCTCCGTACGTCCGCAGCCTGCAGTGAGACCGCCGGTGTATCCTCTACTCTGGAATCATGAATCTTCTGCCGTTTTCGTTCTTTCTGCTGCAAACCGCGGCCGCCACTACACCTGGCGGGTCGTTCGCGACGGGTTTGATCCCCATCGTGCTGATGATCGCCATCTTCTATTTTCTGGTCTTCATGCCCATGCGGCGCCAGCAGAGCAAACAGAAAGAGATGATCAAAGCTCTTCAAAACGGCCAAACCGTCCTCACCAGTGGTGGTATCATCGGCACCATTGTCGCGGTGAACGATGATACTCTTATACTGCGCATTAAGCCCGACAATCTGAAGATTCAGGTGGCCCGCAGCGCCGTGACCAGCTTGGTATCAACCGACGATCAGGGCAAGAAGTAGCCCCGGGTTTGGCTACACACAGTTGTTAGAACATGAAACGCCATTTACGATTCAAATTTTTCTTGATCATTGCCGTCATCCTGATTTGCATCTACGGCATTATCGGCCTTCCCAGGAGCAAGGCCGAGCTGGCCGAAAACTGGCACAAGAACATCAATCTGGGGCTTGATCTCCGCGGCGGAACCTACCTGGTGGTTCAGGTGGAACAGCAGGACGCCTTCAATCAACAGGCGAGTTCCGATGCCGACCGCCTGAAGGAAGCAGCCCGCAAGGCCGGAGTGCAGTTCTCCGATATCACGATTGATGAAGCCAAAACGCTGCAGGACGCCACCAAAGCCGCCATCATTGTCAAGGGCGTGCCCAGCACCCAAGCCGGCACGTTCCGAGGCGTCGTCAGCGAGCAGTTCTCGAGCTGGCTCTTAACCCCGACGAGCGCCACTGATTACCGGCTCACCATGCGTCCCACCGACGCGCTCAAGCTCTGGCAAGGTGTGTTGGCGCAAACGAAAAATACTATTGAGAAAAAGATTAACGCCCTGGGGTTGAGCGAGGCGACGGTGCAGCAGCGCCGCGAAGACGCGGATTCGGAGCTGCTGGTGCAACTACCCGGCGTCGAGGACACCGCACGGGTCAAGCAGATTTTGCAGACCGCGGCGGTTCTCGAAGAGTATGACGTCCGCGCTGGCCCCTTCCAAACCCGGGAGGAAGCGCTCGCTCAGAACGGGGGAGTACTACCGGCTGGTACCAAAATTATCGGAAACTCAGGGCTGGATCAAGGCGGCCGGAGCGGCGGATATTACGTTGCGTCCCGCACACCGATCATCCGTGGTCCCGATCTCCGCGACGCACGCGCCCAACAGGGCCAGTTGCCCACCAGTTGGGACACTTGGTTTGCGCTGAGCAATGACGCCGCCAAACGCTTTTCCGTCTACACGGGCTCGCATATCGGGCAGCGCCTCGCAATTGTGCTGGATGGCAAGGTACTGGAAGCGCCCGTGATCAAGGGGCAGATCAGCGATAGCGGTGTTATCGAAGGCGCGCCGACCCAGCAAGATGCATCGGACCTCGCCCTAAATCTCAAGGCCGGCTCGCTGCCAGCCAGCGTGAAATACGAGCAGGAAGACACGGTAGGTCCGTCGCTCGGCGCCGATTCCATCCGCGATGGCTTTGCGGCGGGCATCGCGGGCGTTCTGGCCGTCATCGTCGCGATGCTCATTTACTACAAGAAGAGCGGCATTAATGCCACGTTGGCACTGATTCTAAACGCCATCATTCTGATCGCCTGCCTCAGCTATTTCGATGCCGTGCTGACCTTGCCTGGCATTGCGGGCATCATCTTGACCATCGGCATGGCAGTGGATAGCAATGTCCTCATCTTTGAGCGCATCCGCGAGGAGCTAAGGGCAGGGAAGGCGATTATTCCCGCCGTGGATACCGGTTTCAACAAGGCGCTGCTGACCATCATTGACACCCACGTCACCACGGTGGTGTCCTGTGCCATCCTGTTTCTGTTCGGCTCGGGGCCGGTAAAGGGTTTTGCGGTTACGTTGGTCATCGGTTTGGTGGCCAACCTCTTCACTGCGGTTTTTGTTTCGAAATTTATCTTCGATTGGGAGTTGTCCCGGCCCAAACCGGTCCGGGCGCTCAGTATTTGATTTGGGACCGTGCGTGGAACAGCTTAGGGCTGTCAGGCGCGTGTTATTGGGAACATTTGTTAATAGCCGGTGTCTATGTCTTATGAATGCCGGCCTCTAGGGCTAGATGGAAATTTTTAAGCAGACGAACTTTGACTTTCTCGGCAAGAAATGGCCGTTCATCATTATGTCTTTGGTGCTTACGGCGGCCGGGTTGGTCAGCCTGGCGCTGAAGGGCGGGCCTAAATACGGCATCGATTTTACTGGTGGAGCGCTGATGGACGTCAACTTTATTAAGCGGCCTCCCGCGGAAGCGATTCGCTCCGCGCTCCACAAGAGGCTCGCAGGTGAAGTAGAAGTCCAGGAGGTACATGAGGCGGGACACTCCCAGGAGGCCTTGATCTCCACCGGTGTGCGGGACGAAACCGTTCAGGCCGTGCGCGGCGACATTGAGGGCGCGCTGAACGCTGCATTTAACCCCGATGCGGCCGGCAGGCTGGACATTAACTTCGCCAGTGAGACCGCCATTGCTGACCGGCTCCGCGATCCGCTTCAGCGCGCTGGAGTAGCGCTCTCCGACGATCGTTTGCAGGCCCTTGCCAAAGCTATCTTCGATTACCGCGAATCGCATTCCGGCCTAATCGCCAGCCTGGATCAACTCTCTGGCGTTCCCGGCGTCACGCCCCAAGTGCTCACTGTCCTGAAGCAGGAATGCTTCCCTGGAAGTTTTGCTATTCGCCGGGTGGATATCGTGGGCCCGAAGATCGGCGCGGACCTTCGCCAGCAGGCCATCAACGTCGTGCTCATCGCTCTGGCAGCCATGCTGGTTTACATCGCTTTCCGGTTTGAATGGATCTATGGCGTGGCAGCGGTCATTGCGGTCTTTCACGACACCATCATTACGATTGGCTTGTTCTCGATATTCAATAAGCAGATTGACCTGACGGTGATCGCCGCGCTGCTTACCCTGGTCGGCTATTCGATGAACGACACCATCGTGACCTTTGACCGCATCCGCGAAAACCTGCGGCTGCAGCGCCGCGGTTCGTTCAGTGAAATAGTTAATCTCAGTATCAATCAAACGTTAAGCCGGACTGTACTGACCTCGGGACTCACGTTCCTGACGGCAATCTCGCTGTTCCTGTTTGGGGGGCCGGTTTTGAACGGATTCTCGTTCGCGCTGGTGGTGGGCATTATCATCGGAACTTATTCGTCGATTTTCGTCGCCAGCCCGATTCTGGTGTTCTGGCGCAATGTGGCTGAAGGCCGAAGAAGAAGAAACTTTAGGGCGCCGGCTGTGGATAGCAGGCTCCGCTCCGTTCCTAAGACGGTGAAGACGGCAAAGTAAGTGAGGGTGTTAGACGGCAGTAAATGAGGCCCGCGGTTAGCCGGGCAGAAGCGAGGGGACGATAAATGTTCGACCAGACATTCGTAGACGGCACGCAGAAAACCAAGAAGCCGTACACCATAGTTCTTTCGTTGATTTTGCAGATTTCGATAATCGGCGTTCTGATTCTGATTCCCTTGATATACACGGAGGCGCTGCCGAGCGCTCAATTGAAGAGCATGCTCGTCGCCCCTCCGCCTCCTCCGCCACCGCCACCCCCGCCTCCTCCCGCGGCGCCCAAGGTGCAGCCTAAGCCGGTGGTGCGTCAGTTCGTGGCAAACCAGTTGATGGCGCCCAAGGTAATCCCGAAAACCATCAATAAGATTGAGGAAGCTGCTCCTCCACCCGATACCGGAATGGGCGTGGTAGGTGGAACCGGCGAAGCCGGCGGCGCTGCCGGCGGCGTGCTGGGCGGCGTGCTGGGCGGCGTTGGCACCGCGCCTCCTCCACCCCCTCCGCCGAAGAAGGCGGCTCCCACCGGGCCGGTGCAGATTGGCGGACGCGTCGCCGAAGCCAACCTCATCCGCAAGGTCCAGCCCGTTTACCCGCCGCTTGCAAAATCAGCGCGCGTGCAGGGTACCGTCGAGTTCACGGCAATCATCAGCAAAGAGGGCAACATCGAAAACCTCACCCTGGTTCGCGGGCACCCGCTGCTGGTCAATGCAGCCAGAGAAGCGGTGCAGCAGTGGAAGTATAAGCCAACCCTGCTGAACGGTCAGCCGGTGCAAGTCATCACTGACATCATCGTGAACTTCACGTTGAGCCAGTAATGTTTAGCTTTGATTCTGTAAATACGATTCAACTTAGGAGATAAGCATGTTACTTCAACTTCACGTATGGGCGTTCTGGCTCCTTCAAGAAGCCGAAGGGGGCCTCAGTTTTGACCCCCGTACAGTGTGGGGCAATATGGGCGTGATGGCCAAATGCGTCGTCTTCGTCCTCTTTATTATGTCGGCTTGGTCGATCGGCGTCATGATCGATCGTCTCATTGCCTACAACGCTGCTCGGAAGCAATCGCGGGCCTTCGCGCCAGCGGTCGCAGGAGCATTGCGGGAAGGCAAGCTTGATGAAGCCATCAAAATTGCGGACCGCTTCAACAAGAGCCATCTTGCAAAAGTGGTGGTGGCCGGGCTGCAGGAATTCAAAGCTCACCAGGCGAGTAGCGAGATTCCAGGCGAGGAGATCGAAGCCTCCCGCCGGGCTCTCGAGCGCGCTGAAGCCATCGTTCACGCGGAACTGAAGCGCGGCGTCAGCAGCCTCGCCACAATCGGTTCCACGGCGCCCTTTGTCGGTCTGTTCGGCACCGTGGTCGGCATCATGAACGCGTTCAAATCGATTTCCACTTCCAAATCCACTGGTTTGGGCGCGGTCGCCGGCGGTATTTCCGAGGCGCTGATCACCACCGCAGTCGGCCTGTTCGTCGCTATTCCAGCCGTCTGGATGTTCAACTATTTCACCAACCGTATTGAAGCCTTCGATGTGGAAATGGGTAACTCCAGTTCCGAGCTCATCGATTACTTCTTGAAGCGGACCCAAAGAATCAGCGCGACTAGTACGGCTGCCACCACCGGGCGAGCCGTCTAACTCGCACCACGCTTAGCTCGAGTTGAATCGGGCGTGGAGCGGGCTTGTCCGCTCGCTCCCGCCTTCTTATTCGCAGATGCCGTTCAACCCGGGTTAGTCGCCTGAATGGAATGAGAGGAGCCAATACATGAAGCGCCCGACAGCCCCACCAGTAGTCTCAGACATCAACGTCACCCCAATGGTGGACGTGATGCTGGTGCTGCTCATCATATTCATGGTCATCACGCCCATGTTGTCCAAAGGCGTCGCTGTGAACATGGTCAAAACGCATAACGATATCAAGATGCAGGAGGCCGACAAAGAGGACGCGATACTCATCGCTATTACTCGCGACGGCAAGGTCTTCCTAAGTCCCGGTAACACGATGGTGCAAATCGATCAACTGCCGCCGAAGGTCAAGGACTTACAGCAGAACCGGTCGGATAAGACGGTTTACATCCGGGCGGATGCAAGAGCGCGTTTCTCAAGCGTCACGGACGTGATCGATGCTTTGCGCACCGACGGAGTCGATACCATCGGTCTGATCACGGAAGCAATTCAGGACAAGAACAGAAAAAGCTTGGGCTTGTAACTATCAGCTGAAAGGAATTTAGTTCTATGTCAATGGCAGTCGGAAAAAAGGGCAGTTCGATGTGCGACATCAACGTCACTCCGATGATTGATGTGTTGTTGGTGCTGTTGATTATTTTCATGGTCATCACGCCTTTGACCCCGCACGGGCTCGATGCGCTGGTACCTCAGCCGCCACCACCGAATCAGCCGCCGCCGCCGCCCGACCAGGACCCCACGGTGGTCGTTGAGATCAAGAAGGATGCAAGCATCGAGATCAACGGACAGCCGGTGTCGGAAAAGGACCTGACCTCGCGGCTAGAGGACATCTTCAAAACGCGCGCCACCAAGGTCGTGTTCGTCAAGGGCGATCCCGATCTTGATTACCGGTACGTCGCTCAGGCAATCGACGATGCCAAAGGCGCCGGCTTGGACAAGGTTGGTATCATGACTCCCAAGGTCGAGGCTGGGCAATAGCGCAGGCAACTAGTTCAGGAGAGAAGGGTGTGGACATGCAAGAATCCAAATGGTTGAAGCTGGCGCTGTGCGCCGGCCTGATGTTCCTCACTACCAGTTGCGCCAAGCTGCAGTCGCGCGACGAGATGAATAAAGGCGTCCAGGCATATCGGAATAATCATTATTCCGAGGCCGTGAATCATTTTAAGAAGGCCGTAGAACTCGACCCGAGCAATCAAAACGCTCAACTCTATCTTGCGACCTCCTACATGATTCAATGGGTTCCCGGCGCCGATTCCCCGGACAACAAGAAGAATTACGACGCCGCGCAGGCAGAGTTCGAAAAGGTCTTGAAGACAGACCCGAAGAACGGTCTGGCACTTGCCTCTATGGCCTCCATGGCCTACAACTCGGCGACTGCGGGAACGCAGGAGAAGAAAGTCGCTGCGCTTGAAGAAGCCCGCAAGTGGAACACGCGCCGGATGGAGGTGGATCCGAAAGATCCTGAACCGTACTACTATCTTGGAGTCATCGATTACGACGAGGCATTTCAGCCGATCGTCAGCGCGCGCGTAGCGGCGCATATGACCGCGACCGATCCGGGACCGATCAAAGACGCCACCGAGCCGAAATCGAAGAAGGGCAAGAAGAGCGGCGAGGAAACCGAAGGTGTACGCGCTGAGTTGAAGGCGAAGTACGGGAAGCTGATCGATGACGGCATTCAGGACCTGAAGGAATGCTTGGCTCGCGATAAGGAGAACGAGGACGCCATGTCTTACATCAACCTTCTCTATCGCATGAAGGCAAACCTGGAAGATACGCCTGAGCAGGCCAAGGCCGACATCGCGCAAGCGGAAGATTGGTTTAACAAGGCGATGGATACCAAGCGCATCAAGGCCACCCGCGCCCCCAAGAAGACGGAAGCCAGTTAGCGTAATTCAAGTAGCTAGCCCATCCCCCAGGTTGAGCGAGCGGGAAGAACTGCGGTATCATGAGGTCAGTTCTTCCCCCGCCGGAAATAGCGCACAGGGCGTTTAATGCCCATTGTGAGCGATTTCAAAGTTGAAATCTCTGTCAAAGTTCTGACAATTCCATATCGGCCTAGAGTAAGTCTAGATCCGTAACGGCGCCATGTCTGCTCCTCGCTTAAACGCGCACAACGGGCGCCAATCGCCCTATGCGCTCGCACGTGAGTTTTCATCACTTGAGAGGAGAAAACAAGAAACCTATGAAACGGTACAACACGTTAGGCGCGATCGGCATGCTTGCGTTCGCTGCCGCATCGCATGCCGCAATCGCGGATTCGATGCGAGTTCACGTCCCTTTTGCATTCGTTGTCGCCGGCCAGGAGTTTGCCCCCGGTGACTACACCGTTCGCCAAAGCGACAGCGGAATCGTTTGCGTACTAGGCGCCGGAAAGGCGGCCATGACCATCAGTTATCCCGCAGAATCCATGGCCGGAGATGCTCCAGGTCTGCGCTTCACCAAGAGCGAGCAGAAAGCGTACCTTGTCGGTATCCAGGGTGAGGCGCTCGCGCGCGCCATCCCGGTCCACACATCGGGCCAGCGAAAGCTGACCCTCACGCGGCAGTAAGCAGAATTTGAATCTATGGCGTCTGGCCCAGTTCGCCAGGCGCAGCTATCAATTCAGGAAGTAAGTCCGGTACAGCGTATCGCGTTGCTTCGGAATAAAGCCCGCGTCGCGAATCAGCCGGCGTAGCTGCTCCTCAGTAGCTCGATGATGCGCTCCCGCCGCGGACACCACGTTTTCCTCGATCATGATGCTGCCCACATCGTTGCCGCCGAACCGCAACCCTAACTGGCAAACCTTCAGTCCCGGCGTCACCCACGATGCCTGCACGTTCAAGATATTGTCGAGATAGACGCGCGAAAGCGCCAGCATCTTCAGATACTCCACCGCCGTTGCTTCCTGCTTCACAAATCGCCCGAGCGATGTGTATTCGCGCTGGAAAAACCACGGGATGAATGCCGTGAACCCTCCCGTGTCTTCCTGAATCTGCCGCACGATATCGAAATGATTCATCCTCTGCTCGATCGTCTCGCCGGTTCCGAACATCATCGTCGCCGTGGTTCGCATTCCTAGCGCGTGCGCCGTCCGATGCACGTCGATCCAATCCTGCGTCGAGCATTTCAGCCGGCTGATCCGATGCCGCACATTTTCATCCAGAACCTCCGCGCCGCCGCCCGGGATCGAATCGAGCCCGGCATCTCGCAGCCGCGCAATCGTGTCGCGCAACGAGAGCCCACTCACTTCCGCAATGTTTACCAGCTCCGGCGCCGAGAAGCAATGGCACCAGATATCGAATCGCGACTTGATCGTCCGCAGCAGGTCTTCGTACCATTCGATCTTCAGGTCGGGATGCAGCCCGCCTTGCATCAGAATGCCCGTGCCGCCCAGGCTCACCGTCTCCTGAATCTTCGCGAGGATCACGTCTTTCGGCAGAATGTAGCCTTCCTTGTGCCCCATCGGCCGGTAAAACGCGCAAAAGCTGCAATACTCTGTGCAGAAGTTCGTGTAATTGATGTTCCGGTCGATGATGTAGCTGACGATGCCTTCCGGGTGCAGCCGCTTCCTAACCGCATCGGCTTCCATGCCGATGCCGACCAGATCGTCGCTCCGAAACATATCGATCGCCTGTTCGCGAGTAATCATGCGCGCTCCGCTGTTACTGTCTTAGAATCGCGCACAACGCCCGCCGAACGGGCTGTGCGCTTATTCAGGTTCGCAAGCCGAAGGAATGCTTGCAAGCCGTCCTGTTCTTTGGCGCCCAGTTCGTACCGGATATGCTGGCGCAAATATCGTTCCGCCAAGGCGCGGGAAACGCCATGTTCGACGGACGCCTGCTCGACGATCTCGCTCAGCCTGGCTCGCCCAAACTCGTAAGACGCGCTGGTCAGGCGCTCGAGCTCGTGTAGCGGCAATCCCCGCTTGCCGGCCCATGCCGCGAACACCATCGGCAGCCCCGTCAGCTTGAGCCACTCGGCGCCTAAATCCAAATACTGAAACGGCAGTTCTTCCGGATTCAGCCGCAACGCCGGGTCGCCGATGATCAACGCCGCATCGGCATCGCAAAGCATTCTCTCCAGCTCCGGCTCGCAGGGTGCGAAAGCCGGTTCTGCGCCGTAACGCTCGCGCAGAATCACTCGGGCCAGTTGTACCGATGTCCTTGAGCTCAGGTCGGCGGAAAGGGTCTGGATCTTCGCCCACGGCACACGAGAGAACAACAGAATGCTGCGCACCGCTCCGAAGCAAGCAATTCCGTGCCCCGGGACAATCTCTAACTCCTGCCGTGCTATTTCCGCAACGGGCACCACCCCAATGTCCACGGACCCGCGTTCCACCTGTTCGGCACAGAGCGAAGGAATTGAAAACGACAGCTCAACTTCATCGCGCTGTGGCCCATGTAGCATGCCCCAAACCAGCGGAACTGTGTTCAAATAGCTGACCGCGCCCACGCGGAATCTTTGTTGTGGCGGCAAGTTCCAGTGTATCCAGGCCACGAGTTCCCGCGCGGTATTGTATACGGAAACAATGGACACGGGAGAGAAAGTCGCAGAGCTTCGGGACCAAGGTTTCTGCCTTCTCAGAGCTCACTACCCAGAGCCTCTTATCGCCGCTTGTCGTAATGCTTTCTGGCCCGTTCTTTCCGATTATTTAGACAAGCACCGCGATGCGCCCAACCGCGGCCCGCATCGCCACTTCTTGCCGATGCCTTTTGAGCCGCCTTGCTTCGCGCCAGAATTTTTCTTTGACTCTGAGGTTGTGAGCATCGTGCGCCAGGCTATGGAAGATCGGATCGTGGCCGATCAATGGGGCTGCGACGTGCCTTTGAAGGGAGCGATAAACCAGGAGCCCCATATCGATTACAGACGCCCCTTGTTCCCGGAGGCTGCCGATCTCGCACTCCCTTCTTATGTGCTCGTGGTCAGCTTCGGATTGATCGACATAACTCTTGCGCACGGACCCATAGAAATTGCGCCGGGTACTCATCGAATGCCGAGGGAAGATGCAAGGCGAGCCGTCGAGCTTGGAGAAATCAAACTGCAGCCCGTACTCATGAGATCAGGAGACGTCTTGATTCGGCATCCTTGGGCGTTCCATCGCGGGACGCCAAACACCACTGATCTCCCACGCCCTCTTCTTACCATTCGCTACGTTCGTCGCTGGTATGCCGACGACAGCCGTGAAGTCAATGCGATTTCCCGGCGCGTGTGGGAATCCTTCTCGCCCGAACAACGCGCCATGATGCGTTTCCCAATCGTCGATTGAGCCGTGCGCATAAGTTCATCTTTACTCTCGAATCGTCGCTAAATATTTCCTCTTTGCACCGACGCGAACGGCCTCTTGCTTGACTCGCCCTAGATGATCTGATAACGTCGGTGTCGGCCAGCCGCGAATAGTCGCCTCGGCTTCGGCCGCAATCTCTTATGGTGCCGGGCTACAACCTTGCCGTTTCGGACTGCTCTCATACTGCGCGGTGGTTTAGTCCCTCTAAATCCATCCGTACTTGCGATGTTGAAGGTGTTCGAGTGATACTTGACCTCAACACACAGGCATTTTACGCTCTGGATGAGGTGGGGACTGCCATGTGGTCGGCGCTCGCCGAAACGCCGGACATCAATGCGGCGTTCAGTAGCCTGCAAGATCAGTTCGAAGTTGAAGCGTCCCGGCTGGGCGAGGATTTGGATCATTTTATCGCTCGATGCCAAGCGCTTAAATTTGTCGATGATGTTTCGGCGGATGGCCCTTCAGAAATGGGCTGTTCCGCAAATGCGTGGCGAATGCCGGCGAGACCCTTCATCTTAAACGCACTTTTCAGTCTCGTGTCAACTCACTTCTCGCTCCGGGTTTTCGGTTTCCGAAGAGTGTACGAAAGTTGCTCTGCGCTGCAACAGAGCCCAACCACCCCGCGGGATATCGCGCACGCGACCTCGGCGTTCGTTCGCGCAGAGAATTTGTTTATTTCGCGCCGGGCCCCGAATGACTGCCTGCTGCGCTCCTTAGCCCTATTTCGTTTTCTGAGGCGTTGCGGATTTGCCGCCGAGCACGTGATCGGCGTCCGGCGCGTGCCTTTTGCGGTACATGCCTGGGTAGAAGTGAACGGAGTTTCGCAACTCGAAGTCAATCCAGTGAAAATCGGGATGACGGCGCTCGGCCGTATAAGCTAAACTTTGTTGAGTCCAAAAAGGAGAGAAGGTCATGAAACAACCTTACCGAGAACCTGCCGTGGTGCATCTTGGCGGCGCTGAGGAGCTTATTAAATTAGGCATCAATGGAGATATTTGCGACGACAACCCATGCACCGGGAACTGGCGATATTTCTACGCATCCGAAAAGGGTTTGGCACCGGAGGACATCAAGCCCGATCACCCGCACGATCCCAGTAAGCCCCTTCTCAATCCCGACCGTGAGTCAAAAAAGTAGCTGGGTTCCCGACTGCGAATCTAATATCGCTTTGGGCATTTGTTTGCTGCTGGCCGCGTGCTTGAAGTAATCGTTTCCGGCGGGCGCGGAGTCAGGCGCCCGCCCGCCGGTTTCAACGGTTTCGTCGCAGAAGACCAGACGAGGATAATCATTTCCGGCGCTGAAACGCAGCATGCGTGTCATGTTGCGTTTCGCGGATATTTGTCAAACCGTAAGGCTCTGCGCCGCCTGTTAGCGGCAAGCGAATCTGCCTCCAATGCGTCTCTTATCGCGGCGGCGTATCGGAAGGATCCCGAAAATTTCATCCGGCGGCTCGACGGCCAATTCGCAGTTATTGTCGTTGACGCGGCCTCGGAAACAATCATCCTGGCCCACGACCCTGTTGGGCTGTCTCCACTCTTCTACACCTCAGGCGCTGGCAACTTCGCATTCTCAACCCATCTTCTCGATCTGATCGGTGCTGCGGGAGCCGGTGACGATCTGGACCAGGAATATATTGCCGACTTCCTCGCCTTCGGACAACCGACTACCGAACGGACGCCATTCAAACGCATCCGCCGTCTAGTGCCCGGTGAAATGATTTGTTGGCGGACCCACCAGCCTCCACACCGGCGGCGAATTTGGTCTGCTGCCCAAATCAGCGTGTTCATCCCCAAGAATCCGGAAGAACAAGGCGAGCAATTCAGCCATCTGCTTAACGAGGCGGTCGAAGGCGCTGCCGCTTCACACGCGCGCGTCTGGACTGAACTTTCCGGCGGGCTCGACTCCTCAACAGTCGCAGCAATTTCCGTTGGCAATGGCATACCTGTGTCGGGTGTTGGCGTGATCTACCCGGAATGGCCCGGTGCCGATGAGAGCAGGTACGGACGGCTCGTTGCTGAAAGCTTGGCCATTCCTTATCATTCCATCAACGGCTGCGTCTTTCGTCCTTTCAGCGCGCCGCCTGGCGATTTTATCGGCGAACCCTCGCCCTTGTCATACTCGGGTAGCCTGCTCGGCGAGTGGGACAGGCTGCTTGAAAAACACAATGTCACGGCCCTCATGACGGGCATGGGTGGCGATGAGGTTCTCGGCGCGAATCCGGGTCTACCCGTCCACCTGAGCGATCCCCTATTCAATGGTCGATTGCCATCGTTTCTAAATCACGTGAAAGCTTGGAAGAGAAGCACTGGCAGATCCTGGTATTACGCTCTAAAGGTTCTCGCGCTCGCCACGGCCGCGCGCCATCTTCGCGGTAGACAGGTGTGGCACGTCCCCTCCAGCTCATTACCTCACTGGATCGAGCCTTCCTTCCGGCGATCGATGTTCCTGGATACCCGCTGCACCAGGCGCCTGGCGCCGAGATGCCTGCATCCGGGCAGGCAGTTCCTCGCCGACGTGCTGTGGCTGAATGCAGTGAACCTGTCGAATCGCGGCCAGCGGCGCTCCACTTACGAAATCATACATCCACTCCTTCACCGCCCGCTCATCGAATTCATGGCTTGCCTTCCCTGGTGCCTGAAGGTTCTGCCGGACGATGATCGGATATTGCACCGCCACGCTATGCGAGCGATCTTGCCGGAACCGGTTCGCGTTCGCCGCACCAAAGGCGGCGGAACCTGGACGTTGGTGGAAGGCATTCGCCAGGCGCCGTGGTGGGTGGATTTCCTCACAAACAAGCCGCACATCGTGCAACACGGATTGGTGGACCACCAAAAGTGGCGGCTTGCTGTGGAACGGGCCCGCCTCGGACATACCGGCAGCGACCGCTACTTCATGGCCGCCGTGTCGCTCGAAACGTGGTTCTATCAATTGCGTATTTCCCGCAGCGCGCTCTGATGGTTGACGGCGCCAAACTATTGATGCATGGCGGTGTCCCGTACCCCGGCTTCCTCAAACCCCTTGCGCCGCAGAAGACACGAATCGCACCTCCCACACGCGCGTCCCTCCGCATCGGGCTCATAACAGCTATGTGTCAGCGCTAGATCCACGCCGAGCTCCCCGGCCTTCCGCACGATATCCGCCTTGGTCATGCGTATCAGCGGGGTGCGGATCGAAAGTCTTGTCTTGCCTTCCACGCCGGCTCGCGTTGCCAGATTCGCCATGCGCTCGAATGCCTCGATGAACTCCGGCCGGCAGTCGGGATATCCCGAATAATCGATTGCGTTCACGCCTATAAAGATGTCGGCCGCGTCCGCCACCTCCGCGTACGCCAGCGCAAACGACAAAAAAATTGTGTTGCGCGCCGGCACATAAGTCACCGGAATGCCAGCCCTCATCTCGTTTTCAGCGCGATCCTTCGGCACTTCGATATTGTCCGTCAGCGCCGAGCCGCCGAACACGCGCAGATCGATCGTCGCGATGCGGTGCTCTCTCGCACCGAGCTGCTGCGCCACCCGCCGGGCCGCTTCGAGCTCAATACGATGTCGCTGTCCATAGTCGAACGATAAACAGTAGCACTCGTAGCCGTCGGCGCGGGCGATTGCCAGGCAAGTCGCCGAATCCAGGCCGCCACTGAGCAAACAGATCGCGCGTGACCTGACGCTACTCATTTGCCTCGCTCACTGCCGAAACCGTCGCATCCAGCTCGCCCCGATGCAGCCGGATCGTTACCTGCTCACCCACCGCCACTTCGCTCGCCGCCCGCAGAACGTGTTTTGCGCCGTTTTCGACAATCGCATAACCGCGCCCGAGCACCGCCAGCGGGCTCAACTGTCCCAAATAGCCGCTCAGCGATTCCTGCCGCCGCCGCGCCTGCCACAGCCGCACCTGCATGCTCTTCGCGAGCCGTCCGCGCAGTATCTCCTCGCGATGCCGGTTCCGCGCGAACCGCAGCCGCAGATCGCTTGCTTGCAATCGCCGCGTCAAGTCCGCCAGCCGCCTGCGCTTGGCATCAAGCGCCCGCTGTCCTGAATCTCGAAGCTGGTATTCCAGATCATCAGCGCGCTGCGCGCGTCGCGCTAATGCTCGATGCACCACCGCGGCGGCGCGTTCGGTCCCGCGCTGCTGCAAGTCCCGAGAGCACGATAGCAGCCGGTACCGGATCGCCTGCGAAGCCTTTATGCGTCCAGCCGCAATCTGCTCCAGTAAACTGTCGCGCGTGCAAATCACGATTTCGGCTGCGGCCGATGGCGTGGGTGCGCGGCAGTCCGCCACAAAATCCGCAATCGTGAAATCAGTCTCATGCCCTACGGCGGAAATCACGGGAATGGCAGATCCCGCAATCGCGCGCGCCACCTTCTCTTCATTAAAGGTCCACAGATCCTCGAGCGACCCGCCGCCGCGCGCCACAATCAGTACCTCCGCCCAACCGTTCGCACTGAAGAAATTGATTCCGCGGCACACTTGCTCTACCGATCCCTCGCCCTGCACTTGCGCCGGAAACAGACGCACATGCAGTCCCTGAAAGCGCCGCTCCAATACGTGCAGCATGTCGCGGATTACCGCGCCCGCGGGCGAGCTGACAATTCCGATCCGCCGCGGCAGCGCGGGCAAAGGCCGCTTGCGCGATTGCTCAAATAAGCCCTCCGCCGCCAGTTTCCGCTTCAGTTGCTCGAACGCCAGTTGCAGCGCGCCGGCACCCTGCGGCTCCAGCAGCTCCACAATCAACTGGTATTCGCCGCGAGCTTCATACACCTCCAGGTTGCCTCGCGCGATCACGGCCAATCCGTCCTGCGGCTTGAAACGTGCGAAGCGCGCCGATCCTTTGAACAGCACACACTTGATTTGGCTCTCTTCATCCTTCAGCGAAAAGTAATGATGCCCGCTCGGCGCCAGCCGGCACCCGGAGATCTCGCCCACCACCCAGATCCCGCGAAACTCCGCTTGAAAAACCTGCTGCACCGCCGCGTTCAATTCGCTCACCCGAAAGAGCCTCCGCTGCGGCTCGAGCGTGAGCTTCATCTGGCCCGTTTCGCTGCTGCTTCGTGCTATCATCAATAACTTCAGTTTCCACCACTGGTTGCTTAGTGCATTCCAACCGATGCGCTATTCTAACGAGTTGCCGGGTAAACTCGGCGCCTTCGTCGTCGCCCAACCCAACATCTAAATACTGTCTGATTGGAGAATGCCTTTGAACCCACAAGAAGCATTGGAATTCGCGAAGAAGAACGACGCCCGCCAAGTAGACCTGCGTTTCACCGATATTCCTGGACTCACGCAACACATCTCGTATCCCATCAACATGCTCGATGAAGGCTCCTTTGAGGATGGCTTCGGCATCGACGGCTCGAGCATCCGCGGATGGGCCGCCATCAACGAGAGCGATATGCTCATCGTTCCTGAGCCCTCAACAGCGTTCATGGACCCGTTCGGCGAGACGCGCACGCTGGTTATGCTCGGCGACATCATCGATCCGATCACGCGCCAGCACTACGACCGCGACCCGCGCTGGATTGCGAAAAAAGCCGAGCTTCACCTGAAGAACAGCGGAATCGCGGATGTCGCCTATTTCGGCGCCGAAGCCGAGTTCTTCATCTTCGACAACATCCGCTTCGATCAGAACCAGCACAGCGCCTTTTACTTCATCGATGCCGAAGAGGGACGCTGGAACTCGGGCCGTGAGAATAACAATCTCGGCTATCGTCCGCGCTACAAGGAAGGCTATTTCCCCGTTCCGCCCACCGATCATTATCAAGACCTGCGGAGCGAGATGGTGGCCACCATGATCGAGTGCGGCCTCAATATCGAATGCCACCACCACGAAGTCGCCACCGGCGGTCAATGCGAAATCGACCAGCGGTTCGACACGCTCGTAAAGTCGGCCGACAACATGACGCTTTACAAGTACATCGTGCGCAACGTCGCGAACCAGTATGGCAAGACCGTAACGTTCATGCCTAAGCCGCTATTCGGCGACAACGGAAGCGGCATGCACACCCACCAAAGTTTATGGTCCGGTGGCAAGCCGCTGTTTGCTGGCGATAACTATGCGGGCTTAAGCGAACTCGCTCTCGCGTACATCGGCGGCCTGCTGCGTCATGCCCGCGCGCTTTCAGCCATCATCGCGCCCACGACTAACAGCTATAAGCGCCTGGTGCCCGGCTACGAAGCGCCAGTCAATCTCGCCTATTCCCGCCGCAATCGTTCCGCCGCGGTCCGTATTCCGATGTATTCGAACAATCCGAAGGCCAAGCGAGTCGAGTTCCGGCCGCCCGACGCCTCCTCCAATCCCTATCTCGCCTTCGCCGCGATGATGATGGCGGGTCTGGATGGCGTGATCAACAAGTTCGATCCGGGTGAGCCGCTGGACAAGGACATTTATGATCTCTCTCCTGAAGAGATGAAGAAGGTTCCGTCCATGCCCGCCTCGCTCGACGAGGCGTTGACCTGCCTCGAAGAGGACCACGCGTTTCTTACCAAGGGCGATGTCTTCTCTGAAGAGCTGATCGAGACATTTATCTCCTACAAGCGCAAATCCGAAGCCGAAGCGGTTCGCCTGAGGCCGCATCCTTATGAGTTCGCGCTCTATTACGACATTTAGGCGCGCGTAGGTGTAGCACTTACAGCCGGGATGGCAGTTACATCCCGGCGCGCTTGTTCCTCGCGAAAAGATTACCGCCTCTGCGGGTCTCGAAAATTTAGTAACAATTTCGTGAGCGCTAAAAAGCCAATTACCTCAAGCACTTAAGCAGGCAATCCAAAGTTCGCGCAAACGGCCCTAATCGTGCTTCTCCTGAGGGCGAGGAGAAACATGCATCGCAGTTTTACATTAGCGTTGTGCGGGATCGTTCTTTCGGGAGCTTTCTTGATGGGCAGCAGCTTGTACGCTCAGGACCAGAATACGGCCCCAGACAACACGCGCGTCAACAAGGCTGACAGGGATAGTTCCCGACCCACGGCCGATCAAGCCAAGAACAACATGTCGGATCGTGACCTGGAGAAGAACATCCGGCGTGATGTTGTCAAAGACAAATCGTTGTCCACATACGGCCACAACGTGAAGATCATCTCGCAACACGGAACAGTCACGCTCCGTGGGCCAGTCCATTCCGAAGACGAAAAGCGTGCAATAGAAGAACATGCCCGCAAGTACGCCGGTGATGGGCACGTTAACGATGAATTAACCGTAAAGGGCGACCGCAGCTAGGTCGCTTAATTTCAATTGGAAGAGGAGATTAAAGCAATCATGGCAGGAAAAAACACAGTTGTATATGGCCTCAGCCCTAACCGCGCAACGGCCGAAAATGCGGTTGACCAATTACTTGCAAACGGATTTCGTAACGAGGACATATCGGTGCTGTTGCAGGACAACGTGGGCACCAAAGATTTCGCTCACGAAAAGGCGACTAAAGCGCCCGAAGGCACCGCTACCGGCGTAGTTACCGGCGGAGTTATCGGTGGCACGCTAGGCCTTCTTGCGGGCATTGGCGCGCTCGCCATCCCGGGCCTGGGACCGTTCATTGCGGCGGGTCCAATCATGGGTACTCTCGCGGGCTTGGGTTCCGGCGGCGTTGTCGGCGGAATCGTGGGCGCCTTGGTCGGCATGGGAATTCCAGAATATGAAGCCAAGCGCTATGAGGGACGAATCAAGTCAGGTGGCATCTTGATCTCGGTTCACTGCGACAACAGCGACTGGGTCAGCAAAGCCAAAGACATCCTCAAGCAAAACGGTATAGAGGATATCTCTTCCACAGGGGAAGAGTCCGCCGATTACGCAAAGACCGACAAGCCTTTGCGGCGCGGCACTGCGGCTGTCTAGACAACTGCCGTAAATCTCGGAGGTCTCCGTGGCGGAAACGCTGCGGAGACCTTCTCCATTTCAACCCCTCCGTTCCGTACCCATTACCAAGCTGCCTTGCAAACGGCAAACGATTGCACTATTCTGACTTAAGTCACAAATCAGTTTAGTCGGGAGTTCCCCTTTGAAGACGCTTGCGCTCTCTTTGTCGCTCCTTTATGTAGCCAGCACCACGTTTGCTGCCGATGCCCCGCAGATGACCCCTGAAGAAAAGCGCATCCTGGAGACCAGCCCGGCAGTAGTGTTCATTCAAGTCTGGTATACCGGCATCCTGCAGATCCCAGGCTATGCGCCGAAAGAAACCAGCACTATGGCCTCCTCTGGCACCGGTTTTCTTTACCGGCCTGACGGTTATATCATCACCAATGCTCACGTCGTTGAGGACGCCAATCTTAAAGACTCAATAGCCCAACAGCTTCGCACGCGGCGCGTTTATCAGGTGGGGCTGAAATGGATTCAGGACAACCTCATGCATGGCCGCATGACCGAAGAGCAGGCCAAACAATTCCTGCCCTACATCGGGGCCTCCACTCCGCATCTGGAAGTCTACTTGAACAACCATCGCATGTATACGGGCGAGATCAAGGTGTACAGCGACCCTTCGTTCATCAACAATGGCAAGGATGTGGCGATCGTCAAAATTGACGGTAATAATCTGCCTACCGTGAAACTCGGCAATTCCGACGACGTGCACGTCGGCGAACCGCTCATGGTGGTTGGATATCCTGGCGTCGCCATGAACTCGGAGATGATCGGCAAGCAGTCGGAGCTTGTTCCCTCGGTTACCGACGGTCATGTCTCAGCGGTCAAGGTGGATTACAAAGGAACACCAGTCCTACAATCGGATGCGGCCGTCACGCATGGCAACAGCGGCGGACCCGCCTTCGATCCGGATGGCAAGGCGGTGGGAATTGCCACGTATGTCAACGAAAAGGAAGTAGCTGGGTTCAACTTCTTTGTACCCATCAACACTGCGCTCGAATTCGTCCGGCAGGCCGGTGCGGAGCCGCAATCTGGAGAGTTCGACAAAACCTGGACCAGCGCGCTCGACGCTTATTCGCAAGGGGATTGGGGAACCGCGCACAGGATGTTCAACGATGTTCTGGCCATGATGCCGGAGCAGCCCGATGCCATGCGGCTGGTGAACATCGCGGCCCGCAATGAGCGAAACGAAACACCTCTCGACCAGTTTCGGGAGCGCACTGGCGGGTACTTGTGGCCGGTGGCGGGAGGCGCCCTCCTAATCATCCTCGCGCTGATCGTTTGGCGGATGGCTGCGTCCCGGAAACCGGCTCTGGCCACTGCGGGTGGTCCGCCGCTGCCATCCACGCGGGTCAACGTGAACGCTCCGCCGGGACCGCCTCCGCCACCGTATTCACAGCCCTCGGCGCCTCCTCCTCACGCCCCCGCTTCGCCGCAGCAAACTTTTGGAACTTTGCAAGTCACCGCCGGATCGTTGAACGGAAACCGCTTTCCGGTCCCCAAGGCTGGAGTTCTGATCGGCCGCGATTCCGCCAAGTGCAACATCGTGATTGCCGACGATACGGTTTCGAAGGAGCATGCCTGGGTCGTCCCCGTGGACAATGAAGTAGTGGTGATCGATCGGGGCTCCTCCAACGGAACCTATGTCAATTCAACCGATACGCCACGTGTAAATAAGGTCGTTTTGAAGAACGGCGATCGGCTTTACATCGGAAAAAAAGGCGCGGCGGTGCTGACTTACTTCAGCTAATAGGAGCTTGACGACAAGCAATGCCTAAATTTTGCAGCAACGGCCACCAGATGGAAGATTCCTGGGAAATCTGCCCATACTGTCAGAGGACCGGCTATCAAACCACCAATGCCGGCGCCGGCGCCAAGACACGTTTGGAAGTCGATAGCATTATCGCTCCCAAGGCGACCACGGTCCCATCGGCTCGCAAAACCGTTCTGCTGAGTGACCGCCAGCCGAAGCGCGACCTCGTCGGCTGGCTGGTAGCGCTTGACGGCGAGCAAAAAGGGGAAGACTTTCGCGTGCGCGACGGCCAGAATACCGTCGGCTCCGCCCCGGATGCCGACATTGTTGTGCGCGATGAAACTATATCGGGCAAGCACGCCAGCCTGCGTCACAAAGACTCTAAGTTCTTCGTCACGGACCTCGATTCCACTAACGGCACCTTTTTGAACAGCGGAACTGAGCCCATTGCGCGCGAGGAGTTGAAGGACAACGACGTCGTCCGGTTCGGCGCTGTCACATTCAAGTTCAAATCTCTTTAGCTGCCACCCTGCGCAAACCAAGCTGTCATGCAAGTCCGTTCCGACATCGAGCTAGCGAATCTCACCGATATCGGCTGTGAGCGCACTGAGAATGAAGACTACTATTGCTATTTCGAGCCCGAAACCGACGAGGACTTTGAGCGTAAAGGGCGTCTGTTTGCAATTGCTGATGGCATGGGCGGCCACGTCGGAGGTAAAGTAGCCAGCGGCCTTGCCATTGAGGCCCTTCGCGAAACGTTTCTGAATGGCCATCCGGGCAACTCGCAGTCGGTCCTGATCGAGGCGTTTGCGCGCGCGCAGCAGTCGATTCTAGCGGCTGGCGAAGCACATCCCGAGCTGGACGGCATGGGAACCACGTGTACCGCTGCGATTCTCTGCGGGTGCAAGTTGAGCTATGGCCATATCGGAGATAGCAGGCTTTACCTTGTGCAGCACGGCGTCATCCGTCAACTCACCGACGATCATTCCATGGTCAATCAACTCGTCAAGAGCGGTGCGCTCACGCCGGAACAGGCTGCCACACATGAAGAGCGCAACGTGCTCACGGCGGCCCTGGGCATGAAGGCACAGCCGGTGAGCGCTGATTTTTCACCTGAGCCGCTGGATCTCGCGCCCGACGACGTTTTGGTCCTCACCAGCGACGGCATGCATGGGCTGGTCACCGCCGAGGAGATCGCCCAAACCGTTTCCCTCCAGCGCCCCTACGATGCCTGCCGAACTTTGATGGAGCTGGCAAAGGCGCGAGGGGGCCCGGACAACATTACGATTCAGGTGTTGAAAATCTTGCCGGACCCGCCCGGTAAGCCGTTGGCGGTCTGAAAAGGAACAGCATGATCGGAACGCAGATTGAAGGCTATCTCATCCAGGAGAAACTCGGGGAAGGCGGCATGGGCACGGTGTATCGCGCTCTGGAAGTAAATCTCGATCGGCTGGTCGCCATCAAGGTGCTCAACGCCGATGTCGCACGCGATGCTTCTATCGGCGAGCGCTTCCGCGCTGAGGCGCGTGCACAGGCACACCTGAATCACACCAATATCGCAACGCTGTACAATTTTCTGATCCTCGACGGCAACGCCATGATGGTCATGGAATACGTCGATGGCGAATCGTTCCAGCAACTGGTGGACCGCCGGGGCCCGATTCCTTCCCAGGAGGCGATTCCCCTCTTCAAGCAGGCGTTGCTCGGCCTGGGCGCCGCTCACCGCGTGGGCATCGTGCATCGCGATATCAAGCCCAGCAACATCATGGTGAACAAGTCCGGCATCGTCAAGGTCATGGACTTCGGAATCGCCAAAGCGATGGGCGGCAGCCGCGCCTTGACGCGCACGGGCATCCAGGTCGGCACCGTCTTCTATATGTCGCCCGAGCAGGTCAAGGGCGAGCGCGTCGACATCCGCTCCGATATCTACGCCCTCGGTGTGACGCTTTATGAAATGCTCACCGCCCATGTTCCGTTCTCGGCCAACAGCGATTTTCAAGTGCTCAGCGATCACGTGAATTCGGCGCCACCGCTGCCCACCAAGTTTTATCCCTACATACCCAAGGGCGTCGAGAACATTGTCTTGAAAGCGCTCGAAAAAAGCCCCGGCGATCGTTTCCAAACCGTCGAAGAATTTGGAGCCGCGCTGGAGCATCCTGAAACTTTTGAGAGCTACGTACCCCTGGCGAGCGGTATCATCGTGCCAGCGCCACAGCCCGCGCCTGTTGCGGCGGCTAAACCTGCTGAGCAATCCGCCCCGGATCCGGTAGCTCCTGTTGCTCCCGCTGTCCCGCGGAAGCCGCTGCCCATCGCGCCCAAATGGATTGCTGCGGCGGCTGCACTGCTTCTTGTCGTATCGGCTCTCGCATACATCGCGCTCCGTCCGAAGCCATTACCGGCCCCGGTGAAAACGACCACTTCCCAAGCGGGGTCTTACCAGAATCTCTCCACCCCCAGTCCGATTGTTCCGGGTCCAACCGCCGATGAGACGCCGGCCAATCTGCCTGAGGTGACGCCTCCCGCCCCTGCGCCCTCAGGACAGGCAACCGCAACGGTGGAAGTAGCCGCGGCCCGCAAGCACCGGCCAACCCAGAGCACTACGGACACTGCCGCGGCTGCGCCCGTGCATGCCGAGACAAACACGAGTCCTCCCGCGCCTCCTCCTGCTCCTGTCGCGGTGCCGGCAAGCACGCAGGTCACGATTCCAGCCGCCACGCAAATAATGGTTCGCCTGATCGGCGCCATTGACGGCGACACGGCACAACCTGGCCAGCTCTTTGCTGCGAGCGTCGACAGCCCCGTGAGTGTGAACGGCCAAGTGGTTATTCCGCGCTTCGCCAACGCCCAGGTGCGCCTGCTATCCGCGGCGAAAGCTGGCAGATTCAAAGGCAATGCCAAGCTGGATTTGGCATTGGCGAATCTCACCATTCAGGGCCACCGCTATGACGTCGAAAGCGCAGTCTATGAGGCCACTTCAGGAGGCCGTGGCAAGCGGACTGGCAAGTTCGCCGGCATCGGAGGAGCGGTCGGATCAGTCGTCGGCGGCATCGAGCACGGCGGAAAAGGACTGCTGGAAGGAGCCGGCGCGGGTGCTGCGGCAGGCGGCGGAGCAGCCACCCTGACCGGTGACCGCGAACTCGAACTGCCTGCGGAATCACGCTTGAGCTTCAGCTTGAAGGCGCCCATAACGGTTACGGAGGGAGGGCGGTGATCGGTGTAAATGCTTGTAAACACAGCGTTACGTTCACATTAAAGCAAGTTTAATGTGAACTTCAGGACTCCTTCACCAGAACATGAGAATATACTCAAGTGAAGCACCTTAGTGCTACCACTCAGTAGTAAACAAGGAGATATCCCTAAATGAAGAAGATCATGATCGCCGCCCTCGGCCTGTCGTTGCTCCCCATGACTGCGCTTTTCGCTCAGAATACTTCCACCGCGAGCACCGACACCAATACCATGAAGAGCACCAAGAAGTCCAAGAAGCACAAGAACACCAAGGGCTCTTCCGACACCATGAGTTCGACAACCAGCACCGCTACCAGCAAAAAGTAAATTGCTCAGCCGGTTCGCCGGTCTTGAGCGCACAGGATATTTGGTGTCCGTTGTGCGCGATAGACCAAAATTTTGCGCGGTTTCGGGCCTATATGTGGTCTGAAGCCGCGTTCTTTTTTGTCTCGGCGCCGCGAGACGCAGTAGGCTCGCCCCCACCTTCCAACTTGGCTGCTTCCCGGCGCAGCTCCAGGATCAAGAGCATCACCTGCATCTCGATTTGATCGCGCACCGCGATGTAGAACTCTTCCGGGCGGCCAATGGGGTCTTCGATGCTCCAGTCACGCACTTCCATCGGCACCCGCACCGGCAGCTTTGTTCCGCTCATATTCACGATCAGGTCGAAGCTACGCACCGGTACCGACTTCAGGCTCTTCGGGTGTTGGTCGTCGATGTTGATGTTCTTCGCCTCCATTACCTTCTTGGTTAAAGGCTGAACGATCCCGGCCGGCGAAAGCCCCGCGCTGGCGGCTTCCATGACGTCCGGCCCATACCTGCGTGCGAATCCTTCCGCCATCTGGCTGCGGCAGGAATTGCCGATGCAAAGGAAGAGAACTCTCTTCATCTGGTCAGTGTAGCGGAGGTGAAGGTATCAGAGTTTGGTTTAGCGAACTTTCGGCCACCGCGCTTCCAGCGTCTCTAACGGCAGAAACCCGGCTAAAGTGAGGTTGACGTCGAGATCCTCCTCATTGATCGGAACTCGCCCCAAATACTCGCTTCGGCGCTCAGGCCAAAGCCCAATGAGTCCGGTGAGCGCAAGTAAACGGCAATTTTCGAGCTCTAGGCACTCCTCAAATATTCTGGTCGCTTGCTCAACGTTACCCGGGCCGCCGCCTCTCACACTTCCCAAAATGCCGATCAACGAGCCGAGAACCCGGCGCAGGAATGATTCTCGCTCTCCCGTGTTGAAGTGCCGCGACAGAAATGCAATTTCGAGAAGCGGCTTCAAAGCGTTCAGAGACTGAATTCTTGCGCTGAGATAGCATACTTCTCCGAGGGCCCATCGTTGAGAAAGATCTTCCCCGTAGACCGTCTCTTTATGTTGATCCAGCAACGAGACGCATGCTTGACGAAGGTTCCGGTTTACCTGCCCGTTATCTCCGTACTCATACACCTGCACAAAAATAGCGACACGCTCTTCCTGCGGATGCAGCGCTGGCAATCCGAACGCTTCCGCATCGCCCATGAGACGTATCCAAACCGCCTCGGCGACGCTGGCCGAATCTAGGTTCGCGAGCGCGCGCACAGCCTGCGACAGCGGCGGTTCTACGGGCGGTTCGACTAGGACTACGCCGGCCATAGATCTCTTCTCATTCTCTCAACAAAGTGGCATCTTCTACAGCCCGGCATTTGTCACCATTTGCCCGTGATCCATCTGCGGCGCGGTCTTGGAAAACGGGTCCAGAACGCGCAATCGTATACCCGCGCCCTCGCCGGCTCCAACCGTGAAAGGCGCGTGCAAAGCTTCCGGTATGCCTTCCGCTCCCGCTCCGCCTCCGGTCATATCGACCGTGTAACCCCAGCCGGGGCCGCCTGCCTTTCGGTTCTTCACCCAGATCCAATTGTCGGCGCCTTCCGCGACTACATCGGGGACCGTCGGCGGACAAATCTTCATGTTCCGAGCCCTGAGTAAATTTAGCGGGTATTCAATCTCGAGGATGTACCCACCAGCTATGTGCTTGAGACCAAGCCGATCTCTCGCCTTCTCGCCTTGCGTCTCAGACGCCAGCGAATCGTCTGCGCACCACACCGCATAATTTCTGCCGCCGATTTGTTTTCCGAACACCCTTCCTTCCATCCTGGTACCCGTGATGCGCCCGTCATCGATCATCTTCTTTGCCGTCGGCATATCGACACCGCTGATGTCTGTGCTGTATGTAATGAACTGATCCAGCAGCATGTACCGGTAGAGTTGTGGCGCGGATGGAGCAAACTGCCGTCCTGGAAGGAAGTAAGTTGTGCTCTTAGCGTCGACAGCAGCTTTCATCACGTTGAGAGCGTGCCTGCTTTTGGGATACTGCGCCGCCACGTCCATTAGGAATTGGTCCCATAACGTGGGATCGATATCCGTGCGAAAACATTCGCGGTCGATATTTTGGCGAACGAACTCCCACCAATGAACTCCCTGCAAATCGCCGTACCATTTTCTTAGCTGTTGCTGAACGGCGCTCGTGAATACCGGCTTATTGATGTAGGTAAGCAGGCTCATCTCGCTCGAGCCTACTGGGATGCAACCTTTTCGATAAACCGCCGGTGGATGCGATCATCCGAGCTCAGCTCAGGATGGAAGGTCGCCGCCATATGCCGCCCTTCCTCCACCAGCACCGGGTCATTCAGGTACGTAGCTAGAACTCTGGCCGCGGGCCCGACGTGGCGAATGATCGGCGCGCGGATAAATACCGCCTCCGCGGGCTTCCCATCCAAATCGATCTTCGCGATGCGGCTATCGATCTGCCGGCCGTAGCCGTTGCGCTCCACCGTTGCCTCCATCAGCCCTAGAGACTCCTGCGCCGGATTCACCACTTCGCTCGCAAGTAAAATCGCTCCCGCGCACGTGCCGAAAATGGGCTTCGTCTTGCCGAAATCCCGAAGCGGCTCGAAGAGATTTTCGGCGTGCAGCAGCTTCAGCATAGTGGTGCTCTCTCCGCCCGGCAGGATCAGGCCATCCACGGCATCGAGATCGGCCGCCGTCCGAACTTCCACTGCCTCCCCGCCGGCGCGCTCAATTGCTTTGCGATGAGCTTCGAAATCCCCCTGCAGGGCCAGCACACCGATTCGCGGCATCCGGCTACCAGCCGCGAGTCTGCATCAGCTCGCCTTCCTGCATCTTCGAAATCTCGAGTCCCGGCATCGCCTCGCCTAGTTCTTCGCTCGCTTCCAGCAGCTTCACGGGGTCCTGATAGTAAGTTGCTGCTTTGACAATCGCCTTCGCGCGCGCCTCGGGATCCGATGACTTGAAAATGCCGGAGCCCACGAACACGGCCTCGGCCCCGAGCTGCATCACCAGCGCCGCATCCGCCGGCGTTGCAATCCCGCCCGCCGAAAAGTTTGGCACCGGCAGCTTTCCATGCTCTGCTACATACTGCACCAATTCCAAGGGCGCCTGAAGATTCTTCGCCTCGTGCACCAGCTCCTCTTTGCCGAGCACCGTGAGCTGCTTCATTTCTTTCACGATGGTGCGAATATGCCGCACCGCTTCGACAATGTTCCCGGAACCGGCCTCGCCCTTGGTGCGGATCATGGCCGCGCCTTCGGCAATGCGCCGCAGCGCCTCGCCCAGGTTGCGCGCCCCGCAAACGAAGGGAACCTTGAAATCGTGCTTGTCGACGTGGTGCTCCTCGTCGGCCGGCGTCAGAACTTCGCTCTCATCGATGTAATCGACGCCGAGCGCCTCCAGAATGCGAGCTTCCATAAAATGCCCGATTCGCACCTTCGCCATCACCGGAATGGAAACCGCGGCCATGATGTCGCGGATGATGCGGATTTGCGACATTCGCGCCACGCCGCCTTCCTTCCGAATATCGGCCGGCACTCGCTCCAGCGCCATCACCGCACACGCTCCCGCGCGTTCCGCAATCGACGCGTGCTCCACGTTGACGACATCCATGATGACGCCGCCTTTCAGCATCTCGGCCAAGCCGACCTTCAACCGGAATTGATCGTTTTGGAAGTTCACTCTCGTTCTCCTTAATCTGATTGCTACACCAGCGCTGCGGCCGGCTCAAAACTGGCGCGAGCGACAGTTACTGCAAGTTGTTCGGCGGCGGTCTCGCCAATGATGCGAATGCCGCGAGTAATCTGGTCCGGCGTGAGGCCGCCGAAGCTGATGCGTAGCGCACGCGCGTGCGATCGCCGCGCCGAAAAATAGCGCCCGGGCAAGAAGCTGACGCCGCGCTCCTCCACGCCGCTCAAAAGACGTTCGGCTCTCAGCGGCTCGGGAAGCTCAATCCACAGGCACATGCCGCCTTCCGGCCGGGTAAACCGCGCGCCCGGCGGCATATGGCGCTTGCACGCGCCCAGCACGGCATTCAGCCGCTCTACGCCCTCCCTGCGAGTCCGTTCCAGATGGCGCTCCAGTTCGCCCGATTCCGCGAAGCGCAGCAGAACGGCTTGCGAAAGCTGATCGGAATGCAGGTCGCTCAGTTGCTTCGCTTCTGCCAGCCGCCCGATCACCGCGCGTGGAGCAACTACCCAGCCCACCCGCAGCCCGGGGAACGACACCTTCGAATAGCTGCGCAACAAAATAGTGTTGCCGCTCGAATCGAGTTCCTTTAGCGTCGGCAGCCGTTTGCCGCAATACCGCAGCTCACTATAGATGTCATTTTCAACCAGCACCATCCCGAACTGTTGCGCCAATTCCACGATCCGCTTGCGCCGCTCCAGCGGGAGCGTGGCGCCGGTTGGGTTCTGAAAACTCGGTGTGACCATCAGCACGCGCGGATGATGGCTGCGGATCAATTCTTCGAGCGCTTCTACATCTATCCCGTCGTCCGTTACCGGTACCCCAAGCAGGTTCGCCCCGGCCCGCGAAAACACACGCAGCAAACCGTGGTACACGGGATCTTCAATCGCGACCCCACCGCCGCCTGGGGCAAACAGCCGTGCCAGCAAATCGAGCGCCTGCTGGCAGCCGTTCGTGACAATAAGGTCGTCGCCTTTCCGCGCTATACCGGCAGCCGCAGCTTGTTCCAGCAGGTAACGCCGCAACGGCGCGTAACCGTGCGGCGAGCCGAGCTGCAAAATCTCCGCGGCTTCAGGCCCGTCAATGACCTGTTTAGAAAGACGCCGGAAGGGCGCCAGCGGGAAACTTCCTTCGGAGGGCCGTGAGTTCGCAAAGTTGATTTCAATCTCGTGTGCGGATCGCGCAAAGCCTGCCTCGAGCGGCGCGAAAATGGCGTCCCAATCCATCGGTCCAGGCGACGAAGATCCCGGCCGCTGGACCACGAAGCTGCCGCGCCCCACATGCCCCTCAATCAAGCCTGCTTCTTCGAGTTGGGCGTAAGCGGCGGATACAGTAGTACGGTTCAGGCCAAGTTGGCCAGCCAATTCACGCGTCGGAGGAAGTTTTTCCCCGGAAGGAAGAGAGCCGCGCTCGATAATTCCGCTGATGGCATCGGCCAATTGCCTGTAAAGAGGCGTATCCGACGCGGGATCCAGATGCAAGCTAGCGAAATGGGCCAACGATTTTAGTATACCAAATTGGACTGATTCGGCAGGCCAATTTAATCTCGGACCGGCCCCAGCGAGCCCTGACTATAATGAGGCGTGTTTCGCGTTGGTTGCGCCCTAGTGCTTGTGAGTCTTCAGTTAGCGGCGCAGTCGTCGCTCAGCGTTCAGGAACTGGAAGCGCAGGCTCGCGAGCGGCTGGCGGCGCGCGATGCCAATGGCACACTCGCGATTTACGAACAACTCGCGCAAATCGTTCCAAACTCCGCCTTCTACCAGGATCAAATCGGCTTTCTGCTCGCCGCAACCAACCGCGCCCCGGACTCCATCGCTCACTTTCAGCGCGCCACGGAACTCGATCCGAAGTTGGCGCAGGCCTGGTATCACTTGGGTGCCGCGCAATGCATTCTTCATCATGGCGACTCCTGCATCGATGCCTTGCGGAAAGCGGCCGCGCTTGCTCCGGACAATGCGGATTATCGTTTTCATCTTGGGTCAGCCTATGTCGATGCGCACCGCTACTCAGAAGCTGTTCCGGAGCTTGCGAAGGCCGCCAGGCAGATGCCCCGCAACGCCGCTCTATGGGCAGACCTGGGGCTTGCCTACCAGCAACAGCGTCAATTGAAGGCGGCGCGAGATGCATACGCCAAGGCGCTCGCGCTCGATCCGAAAAATACTGCCGTGCGGAACAGCTACGGTTATGTGCTCACTGAATCGGGAAATGCGGCAGGCGGGCTGAGAGAATTTCGCAAAGTCTTGCAGCAGGACCCGAACAACGTCCATGTCCAGGTCAATGTCGGGTATGCGTACATTGGCCTCGGAGATCTTAAGGAAGCCATCAAAGTTCTTTCCGCTGTCGTCCAGAGCCATCCTGATGTAGCTTCTGCGCACTACAATCTGGGTGTCGCATACAAAGAGAGTGACGACTTGCCTCGCGCCAAAACGGAGCTCGAACGCGCAACCGCGCTTGAGCCATCTCTGGCAGCCGCGCATTACACGCTGGCCGCTATCTACGAAGATCAGGGCAACTTGGATGGCGCGGTCCAGCAACTTCGCGCGGCAGTCGCTCAGCAGCCCGCCTATGTGGACGCCTGGTATCAGCTCGGCACCATTCTCAAGCAGCAAGGCAACGTCGATGGCGCGATCGAAGCCCTCCGCCACTCGGTTGCCTTAGACAATCAGGACGCGGGCGCCTTCAACACCCTGGGTTTGCTTCTGCGCAAGCGAGGCGATAACCAAGCCGCCGCGGATGCTTTCGCCAAAGCGGCTGCCATCCGAGCGGCCGAAAATCAACGCAAGCAGAAAGCCCTGGGGCAAGCCTCTCAATGAGGGCAGCCATTCAGAAATCTTCCCAAGCAGCCGCCTCATCGCTCAAAGAAACGAGGCGTCAAACGGCCGCGGAAAGATTTCTTTGAGCGACATCGTTTCTTGTGTCCCCGCGAGATTCGCGAGCGTCAGCTCCGCATCGCCGCAAAATTCCCAGAGTATCTGGCGGCATGCCCCGCAGGGCGGCGTCAAAACTTCCGTATCCGCCACCACGACTATGCGCTTTATCTTCCCCGCGCCTTCGGATATCGCCTTGAATACCGCCACGCGCTCCGCGCAAATCGTCAGACCGTAACTGGCATTCTCGATATTGCAGCCCATGAACACGCGACCGCTTTCATCCTCAATCGCCGCGCCCACTTTGAATTTCGAGAACGGCGCGTAGGCAAGCTCGCGAGCGGCGAGAGCAGCTTCAAGGAGTGGGCCTGGGGCGGATGACATTAGATTATCGCTTAGCAGCCTCTTCGATGATTACGAGAACCTGCTTCACGATCTTCGGGTGCAATGTTGCACCCGAATGAAACGGAACGGTGACGCGAAACTCCCCTTTCCCATAGATCCTGTGGCTTCCTTTTGATCGTAGATGAACGAAGCCGGAAGCGAGTAGCGCCCGCTCGGCATCGGCGGCTGTCCAGCGCGGCGCCTTAGGCATTCACTTCGACTGCCGTAGTCAAGATCTCATGGCTGAGAAGGCCCTCGCGTTCGTCGGCCGGCACTGTCTCCAGGTACAGCTCTATAGCCTCCTTGATGTTAGCCATCGCTTCTTCGAGCGTCGCCCCTTGAGACTGGCAGCCTCTTAATTCCGGGCACCAAACGTAAAAACCGTGCTCGTCCTTTTCGATAACCACACTGGCTTTGCGGCTCATATGAGCAGTTTACGTTGCATGAAAACCGAACGCGCCGCCGCAGCCTCGACTAGACACTCTTCACATCCTTCACGACCACGCACCATGACCCATACCCCCGCTTGCGCGAGAACGGATCGTCCTCCACCTGGAACAGCACGTCCAGCTTTGCGCCCGGAGCGAACAGATCCGCCCGGTCACCGAAATTCCAAGCCTTCGAAAACAGCAGCCGGCCATTGTGGCGCAGCGGAACAGTCAAATGTTTCCCATCCGCCGAGGCCTTGCAAGGCCCGGCCACTTCCGCGCCACCTGCCAAAAAAATTGGCGCCGGATTGCCGAACCCAAATGGCCCCAGTGTCAGCACTTGCCTGACGCACAGCTCAGTCAGCTCCGTGAATGATGCTTCCGCATCCACCGCATATTGCGGCCGCAAATCCTCCAGCGTGAGCGTACCCTCCGCGAATCCGCTGAACCTCCGCCGGAACTCCTCAACCCGATCGCAGCGTAGCGTCACGCCCGCTGCCTGCCGATGGCCGCCGAATCTGGTAAACAGATCCGGCATCGCCTCTAGCGCCTCCAACAAGTGAAATCCCGGGATGCTGCGCCCGGAACCGGAAAGACACGGCTCATCCTCTGACTCGCGCGCAACCGCATCGCTCAGCACAAACACGGGACGGCAGAAGCGCTCTACCAAGCGGCTCGCGACAATTCCCAACACGCCGAGATGCCAACCGGGCCCGCTGAACACCAGCGCTCGCAAATCATGCACCGCAGCCCCGTCTTCGCACTGCTTCAGAATTGCTTCCACAACCTCGGTTTCCACCTGCTGCCGCTCGCGGTTCAATACATCCAGCTGTTCGGCCAGCGCACGCGCACGCTCCGCATCATCCGTCAGGAATAGCTCGATCACGTCGCGCGCCGTTGACATTCGGCCCGCGGCGTTGATGCGCGGAGCGACACGAAATGCCACCTGATGCGCAGACGGACATTCGCCCTCATCGAACCCGGCGACCGCCAACAACGCCCGCAGGCCCTGATTCCGCACAGCGCGCAGCCCGGAGAGCCCGCGCTGTACAATCACTCGATTCTCGCCTGTAAGTGGAACAATGTCCGCCACCGTTGCAATCGCCACCGGCTTGAGAAAGGAATCGAGCAACGCCGCTTGCCGCGCCTGCGACAGGCTGCTCTGCGCCAGCAATGCCTGCACCAGCTTTAATGTCACGCCGGCCCCACAAAGATTTTTTTCCGGATAGCCGCAATCATGGCGATTCGGATTCAGAATCGCGAGCGCGGGCGGCAACTCCGCCTCCGGCAGATGATGATCTGTCACGATCACATCAATGCCAGCGGACTTTGCGCTTCGCACGGCCTCGCCTGCTCGGATACCGGTATCGACGCTCACGATCAGGCGCACACCGCTCTCAGCCGCGCGCTCCACGATCTCGCTCCGCATGCCGTAGCCTTCATTCAGCCGATGCGGAATATGGAAATCCACGCGGCCGCCCAGCATCTCGAGCGCTTTCTTCAGCACCACAATGGACGCCGTCCCGTCCGCGTCGTAATCGCCGTACAGCAGAATGGATTCGCGGTTGTGAATCGCGGACCAAAGACGCGTCACCGCCAGATCCATGTCCCGCATCAACTGCGGATCATGCAGCAAGTCGAGCGCCGGATAAAGAAAATCGCGAGCGGCGGCGGCGTTCACAAACCCGCGGTTTGCAACCACGTTTGCAACTAGAGGCTGCAGTTCCAGCTCTTCGGCCAGCGCGCGCGCTTCTGTCTTAGAGACGCGCGGCAGCACCCAACGTGCAGGCGGCCGGATAAACCGCTTCTCTACGCCGGCCGCGGAGATGAAGGATCCCATTAGTTCCTGGAGAAAAATCTCCCCATCGAACCTCCGCTGTCTTCATCCTCTTCTTCATGGAAGGCTGCGTCGAGTTCCACCATGATGTCGTTCAGCGTCTGATACCAGTCGGCGTGCACCTCGTATACGTACTCCCGTCCTTCCAGGCTGAACGAAAGCTCCACCGAGCACGTGAAGCCATCGTAAGCCTGTAATTGGCGCAGACGAGCCTCGTAACTGCGTTTCTCCTCCCGCGTCAAATCCGTCTCTTCCAACTGCTCCAGGGCGTCGTCAAGGTGATCGAGCGAGAAGCTTTCATGCTGGAACACGAAAAGCTTAACGCCCGCCCTCTGTGCGGCGCTCAGGAACTCGCGAAAATCGGGATGCCGCTCGGTGTCCCAGGTGCACTGGCCCATGTTGTCGGCCGAGTGATGATAACCGTGAAAAACAGCTAGTCCCGAATCGTCCAAGTAAGCTTGGATCTCCGCTCTTAAGGTTTCTAGATCTAAACCCATTCGATCCAAACTAGCAGAACTTGGAACCCTTGGCACCCGTAATTGCGCATGGCCGTAACCTGGCCTCTCGCGGGAACATCGTTTGTATTTACGAGAGCGAGCGCCATTTACTTTGCTGCGGTTTATCGTACTTCTGCTTTCCCTTCTTGCGGCCAATTACCCGCTTCTCGCCCAGAGCGGGTTCGTCAAATCCGGAGATCAGCCAATTCCGGGCGCCACGGTCACCGTGACACAAGGCAGCCAGACGTTTTCGACCACCACTGATCAGGATGGCCATTACGGCTTTGCTCCATTGAGCGCCGGCCAGTGGGCGGTCGCGGTGGAGATGTTCGGCTTCGAAACTCTGAAGAAGGACGTCGACTTCGCTACCGCCACCGGTCCCGTGAACTTCAATCTGCAATTGAAGGAATCGCCGGTTCTACAACGGCTCCAGCAATGGGCGGCCCGGCGAAACGGAGCGCCAGGTGGTGTAAACCCCGGAGCGCCAAGCGGCCCGACCGGAGCCGCCGGCCAGCGTGGTCCACAAAGCCGAGCTCAAAATGGACAAATCGATCAAGACCTGCAAAACGAGTTGAATGCGGAACAGCAGGCTATGGCTGTTCCTCCATCGGGAAATGAGAGCAGCAATGAGGCGTTTCTCGTTTCTGGAAGCTTGAGTCCCGGCATGGCGCAGGGCGCACAGGCCGATTCAGGGCCGGATATGCGTTTCCTGGGACAAGGCCAGAATCCCTTTGGCGCTTCCGGTGACTTGAACGGCGCGCAGAACGTACCCGGTTTTGGTGGCGGCGGGTTCGGCGGAGGTGGCGGATTTGGCGGCCGCGGTGGTGGATTCGGCGGCGGAGGCGGCAGATTCGGTGGTCCCAATGGCCGGCGGCCCAGACAAACGGCTGGCGCCACCTTCGGCAACCGTCGCCGCCGCAATCAGCAGATTCACGGCCAGATGTCGTTCACGCTCACCAATTCAGCCCTCAACGCCAAGCCGTTTTCGCTCAACGGCCTCGATATTCCACAGGCCGCCTATGCTCAGAGCCGCTTCAGCATCATTGTGGGCGGTCCCTTGATGCTAGGGAAAATAGTCAAAGATCCAAAGACGCAGTTCTTCTTCACGTACTTCGGCAATCGTGGCCGCACGCCCGAGCTCTTTACAGAAACCGTGCCCACGGCCGCCGAACGGGACGGCAATTTCTCTCAAGCCACCCAGTCGCTCGGCACTTCGGATACGAGCGCGCCGGTAAGGCTCTTTTATCCCGGCACGAGCAAGCCGATCCCGAACAATACGATTCCGGCAAACATGCTGAATCCGATTGCGCTCAGTCTCCTTCAGTTCTATCCGCTTCCGAATGAGCCCGGCACCGCGAACAATTATCAGTTCGAAACGGCGCAGGTTGCCAACAATGACAACTTGGGTCTGCGTGTGAACCGCAATATCACCAGCGTGGATCGATTGTCGATGAACTTCCAGTATCAACACCGGGACGGCACCATCGCGCAGCCATTCGGATACGCGGATACAACGGACGGCTACGGCATGAACGTGACGTTGCAATGGACACGTAACCTGGGCGCCGCCGCCATCAGCAACGCGCAAATCAAATTCAATCGAAACTACACAGAGGTGACGCCGTATTTTTCGCTATTGCCCGATATTGCATCGCAGCTCAAGATTGCCGGGGTTTCAAAAAATCCGCTCGATTTCGGACCACCGACGCTGAACTTCACCAATTTCGGATCGCTCAGCGACTCGGCGCCCCGGCTGAGTCGAAACCAGACGCAAAGCCCGTCTGAAAGCATCAGCTTCTTAAAAGGCACGCACAGCATCTCCATCGGCGCCGGATACACGCGCGCCGATCTGAGCACCCGTACCGATCCCAACGGGCGCGGCACGTTCAACTTCACCGGAGTTGCCACTAGTGCACTGAACGCGAACGGTCAGCCGCAAACCGGCACTGGCTACGATCTCGCGGATTTTCTGCTCGGCTTTCCGCAATCGAGTTCCATACAATACAGCGGATTCGACGATTACTTTTTGCAGAACCAGTGGTTCGCCTACGCACAAGACGAATGGAAAGCGCGGCCGAACCTGACGCTCATCGCGGGCGTGCGATACGAGTACTTCTCGCCGTTTCACGAGAAGTATGGCCGCTTGGCCAATCTGGATATCGCACCGGGATTTTCAAACGTGGCGGTGGTCACGCCTGGCACTCCCGGGCCGTATACGGGAGCCTTTCCGAGCGGGCTCATCAATTCGGATTGGAACAACTTCTCTCCCCGCCTGGCGCTCGCGTGGAAGCTGCCCTGGTTCAAGCGATCGACATTGTTTCGGGCCGGTTATGGCATCTATTACAACGGCCAGGCGTATACCCAGTTCACCACTCTGCTCTCTCAGCAGCCGCCATTCGCGGTCTCGAATAACGTGAACACCAGTGCGCAAGACGTATTGACGCTCGAGAAGGGGTTTGCGACAACCACCGAGCGCGAGATCACGAATACCTTTGCGGTCGCCCGCGATTACCGGACGCCCTATGCAGGCACCTGGAACGTTACGCTGCAGCATGATTTCGCCGGTGGCTTCTTTGCGGAAATCGGTTATACGGGTGTGAAGGGTACCGGACTCGATGTCAGAACTCTCCCGAACGAGCCGCCGCCGGGCAGTCCGCTTCTACTCACACAGCGCAATCAACTGGGCGATGCGGTAGGCTTCACTTACGATCAATCGGTCGGCAATTCCATCTTCAACGCGCTGCAGGGCCGGCTCGTGCGCCGCTTCAATCATGGAATTTCTTTGAACGCGTTTTATCAATTCGCGAAGTCGATTGACGATTCCTCCACATTCGGCGGTGCAGGGAACACGGTGGCGCAGGACTGGCTCGACATCGCAGCCGAGCGCGGGCTCTCCAGTTTCGATGTCCGGCATGAGTTCAGCGCGAGCTTCGTCTGGACCTCGCCCGTCGCCGGACCCGGCTCTCGCATCGCCTCCGACAGCAAGACGGGACGATTACTCAAGGATTGGCAGCTCAGCGGCGCGGTTACCGCGCAAACGGGGAATCCGCTGACTGCTCGCGTGCTCGGTAACGACCAGCAGCTTGCGCAGACCGGCGGCATCGGCAGTGGCCGCGCGGAAGCGACCGGCGAGTCCATCGAATCGAGCACCGGCTTCTTCAACTTGAACGCGTTTACGATTCCGCCAGCCGGCGCCTATGGCGACGCAGGACGCAATACGATTCCGGGGCCCGGTTTATTCAACCTAAACCTCGCCTTCGCACGCTCGTTCACCTTCAGCGAGCGCCGGCGCTTGGAATTCCGTTTTGAATCCAATAACGTGCTGAATCACGTGAACTATACGAACCTGTATACAGTGGTCAACGCGGTGAACTATGGACTGCCGAGCGCCGCCGGCGCCATGCGCACGCTGGATGCAGTGGTGAGGTTCCGGTTTTGAGAATCACGGCTTTAATATTGACAGCCTTACTTGGCGCGCAACCATTGTTGCCGCAACAGCGAGCCACCTTTTCGACGACCACCAACGTTGTGATCGTAAACGTGACGGTGCTGGATCGCAATGGCAAGCCCATCGACAATCTCACCAAAAGCGATTTCGAGGTTTACGAGGACGGAAAACTCCAGAAGCTCCAAGCTGTCGATTTTCAACACCTCAGCAATACAACGCTACCGCCGCCCAGCCAGACGTTGGCGCAGTCCGCGCCCAAGAGCTACAACCCCGAGGCCGAGAAAGCCGCTCTGAAAAGCAGCATGTTGAGCAAATATCAGGACCGCCGGCTCATCGTGATACTGTTTGATTTCTCGTCCATGCAGCCGGCCGAGCAAATCCGCGCAAAACAAGCAGCCATCCACTTCCTGTCAACCCAGATGACCGCGAGCGATACGGTCTCTATCATGATCTTCGGCACCACGCTTCAGACCGTCCAGGACTTTACGTCCGACCGCGACCTGCTCATCGCCACAGTCAACAAATTTCGAATCGGTGAGGCGAGCGAAAACGCCACCTTCGCCGACGAAGGCGCCGACTCGCAGGATGTGAGCGGACAATTCGTCGCGGATGAAACCGAGTTCAACATCTTCAATGCGGACCTGAAGCTCGCGGCGCTGGAAGACGCGGCCCGAACGCTCGGGCAATATCCGGAGAAGAAGGCGCTGATCTATATTTCGAGCGGCATCCAGAAGAACGGCGTCGATAATCAATCGCAATTGCGAGCAACCGTCAATACCGCTGTCAGATCGAACGTTGCGTTTTATCCGATCGACGCGCGAGGCCTTTCCGCCCTCGTTCCAGGAGGCGACGCCACTACCACCGGTTCCGGTTTCGGCAGCGAACTGTACAGCGGCTCTGCCCAGCGCACGCTGAAGGAAAACTTCAACAACCAGCAAGAAACGTTGGCCACTCTGGCGCTCGATACGGGCGGCAAGGCGCTGCTTGATTCGAATGACCTGACTGAAGGCATGCGCCAGGTGCAGCAGGATTTCAGCAGCTACTACGTGCTCTCCTACGTCAGCTCGAACACCTCGCTCGACGGACGCTACCGCCGTATTCAGGTGAAGCTCGCGCCCCGGCTCGCAAATCTACGGGCGAAGCTCGATTACCGCCAGGGCTACTACGGACCCACTACCTTCGCACATATGCGCGATGCGGATAAAGAGGCGCAGCTTTCCCAGGCTTTACTGTCGGACAATCCGGTGACCGACCTGCCCATTGCGGTCGAAGTAGATTATTTCCGTTTGGCGAAGGACAAATACTTCGCCCCGATTTCAGTCAAGATTCCAGGCTCTGCGCTCGCCTTTCACAATAAGGGCGCTAAGCAGGCAACCGAGCTGGATTTCATCGCCGAAGTTCGCGATGCGCGCGGCCGTTCAGCGGCTACTGTGCGCGACACAATTCCATTGAAAGTGGATGTCGACACAGCAGGGCAGGTAGTGCGCAAGAGCATCCAATATGATACTGGCGTGACGCTGACGCCGGGTAATTACAACCTGCGGTTCGTCGCCCGCGAGAACGGCGAAGGAAAAGTTGGAACTTTTGAGACGCCATTCACCATCCCGGATCTCGCCGCCGGCAAAGCGCTGCGGGTGAGCTCGCTCATTCTGAGCAATCAGCGGCAGCCTGTGGCCGAGCAGGTCGCGGGCGTGAAGAACAGCAAGAAATTGATGGCTACGAATCCGCTAATCGACAACGGCCAGAAACTCATGCCGAATGTGACAAAGGTGTTTCGGCCCGGACAAACGATGCTGGCCTACGTAGAGGTTTACGACCCCACTATCCCCGACAGCCTGCCTGAAAATTTCCGCCGCGCGGACGTCGAGGCCACGCTGGCGTTCTATCAAAAGCAGAAGAAGATTTTCGAGTCTCCGCCGGTTCGTGCCAACCGCCTGACGGAAAACCGTGAAGGCACGCTGCCTGTCTGGCTGCAGGTTCCCGTCTCCAAGCTTGAGCCCGGCCGTTACGATTGTCAGGTCAACCTGATCGATGAGTTCGGACGCAAGTTCGCGTTTCCCCGGACATCGGTGGCCGTTTTACCGAACGAAGTGCCGGCCAAGCCTTCAGGCGAATAAAGCTTCTTTAATACTGCTGCGCACTAGTGTCCATAAATCTGATAGAATGCCTGTATGCAAATTGGTTATAGCTGGCTACGGAAAACCAGATATGGATTTCCGAAGCAGTTGATGATCATCGCGGGCTTGATCGCCCTCCCGATCACGATGCGCCTGGAGAAGGTCGCGAAAGGAGAGACCATCCCGGGTCAGCATGCGCCGAAACCGGCGCTCATGCCAGCACCAGCTCCGAAGCCGGACGCGCGTATCGTACGCCTGCGATCTTTCTTCGCGAAGCTTCGCTGCCCTGTTGCTTATCTGGCGCAAGATTTCGTCGAAGCGGCGGATGACAACCAGCTCGATTGGCGGCTGCTGCCCAGCATTTCTGTGGTCGAATCCGGCGGAGGCAAAGCAGCCCGCAACAACAACATCTTTGGCTGGAATAACGGAAACCAATTGTTCCCTACATTGCGCGCCGGCATTAACCAGGTTGCATTCAAGCTGGGGAAGAGTTCACTGTATCGTGACCGGGATTCAGCGGGGAAGCTGCGGATCTATAATCCCGATGAAAGCTACGTACACACGGTAATGGATGTTATGAACCGCATTAGTCCGGTGGTGAACCTGGAGTCCATGAGCCGCGTCGTACGGCGGCAAAACGAATTCGTGTACGCGGCCGACTAGGCTCGAGTTCGAATCGCGAGTTAAGCAACCGCCAACAGGGTGAGTTCGCGCAGCGCTTCTACGCCGATGCGATGGCAGAAATCGCCGAATGCTTCGCCTGGCCGCTTGACTTCTTTGTAGTGCTCGATCACGGGGCGCAAACGAACCGTAATATCTCGCCGTTTGACATTCTGCGCAAATACCGATCCCAAACGCGTTCCGAGCGGCGACGCGCCTAGATAAATGGTGTACATATCGACACTCGCACCCACTATCCCGATTTCGGCTGTATAGGGCCGCGCACAACCGTTTGGGCAGCCGGTGGTGCGCAAGTGCACGACCTCGTCGCGCAAGCCCACCTGATTCAGTTCGGCCTGAATCTCCGCCACCACCTGCGGCATGATTCGCTCCGATTCCGTGATTGCCTGGCCGCACGTGGGAAGCGCCGGACACGCCATGGCGTGCCGAAGCACCGGCGGCAATTGCGCCGGTTCGAAGATACCGTGCTCCCGCAGCAGTGCCGCGACGGCGAATCGGTCGGCGTCTCTTATCCCAGTCAGGTAAACGTTTTGTTGGCAGGTTAGCCGGACGCCGGGACGATATTGCTCGACCACGGTGCGCAACCCGCTGCGGATTCGGCGTGTCTCATCGAAATCCTTTACCCGTCCTGCAAGCACCGGAATCCCCACAAACCAGACAGCTTGGCCCTCGGAATCCACCCCTTGCTGGTGCCAACCCAGGTAGTCGGTTGCGCGATTCCAGTTCAGAGGCTTTGGCGGCGCGAGCTCTCGTCCCACCCGGGATTCCAGCTCCTGCTTGAACTTGGCCACGCCCCAGGCATCGAGAACGTACTTCAGCCGCGCGAGCTTCCGGTTGCTGCGATTGCCGAAATCCCGGTGGATGGTAACAATGGCGCTAACCACCTCCAGCAATTCCTCCGGAGACGGTCCAATTGAGCAGATCGGGTCTGCCAACCGCGGATGGGAAGCTTTCACCCCCGCACTCTGACCCATGCCGCCGCCTGCCAGGATAGTGAATCCGGTAAGCTGGCCATCCTTATATTCGGGAACAATGCCTATATCGTTCGAGTAGATGTCGGTCGTGTTATCGCCTGAAAATGCGAAGCCGATCTTGAACTTGCGTGGCAGATAGGTGGCGCCATACAGCGGTTCTACCTCGCCGTCGGGCTCTTCCACGCTGATCGCCTGTTCTCCATCAATCCAGATCTCGTAGTACGCAGTCGTCTTAGGCTTCATACTGCGCGAGATGAACTGGACCACCGGATACAGTTCCCGCCGTTGCTCGCTCTCAAAGGGCGCAGGACAGGATACGACGTTCCGGACCACATCACCACAGGCCGCCAGCGTGCTCAAGTAGCTCTCATTCAAGCCGCGCATCAACTCGCGTAGCCGCGCCTTGGGCAGATAATGATATTGAACGTCCTGACGAGTCGTAATGCGCAGCGATCCGTCACCCAAATCGGCTAGACGGTCGAGCGTGAGGTATTGCTCAGACGTTAAGACTCCGCCGGGTACGCCCACCCGCACCATGGCTGAAAACTGTTTGGTACCCGCCTTCCGCAGATCGCGATCATCCTGCTGATAGATGCCATGAAACTTCAGCACCCCTGTCGCGGGATTGGAAAAGACGGGCTCGGAGTTCTCCAGCTCCTCCGCGATGGACCCGCGCAGATAGTGGCTGTTAATTTTGCCCTGCTCCGCAGCCGAAGGCGCCTTGTCCATCTGGATACTAGAGTATCGCACATGAGCCCAAAAGAACAGGGCATTGTTGATCGAGTTTGAGGAGTATGTTTTAGCGTCCGAAGCTGGCCGAACGTCGTCCAGGGCCGGGCGGCGGAAGCGCGGGTGGCTCTTCGATGACCACCTTCTTGGGGCGGGCGTCCAGCCGTGCTGCAATCATCTGCTGCTGCAACTTGGCGAACTTGGGTGTCCCGGGCTGGCCACCCCGCTCGATGACATCCTTTTCGGTGACTTCCTGCGCGGCGGGCAGGTACTTCTGAAGGTAATTTCGCGTACGATCCAGAACCAGCCGCTGCCCGGAACGCATCAGCAAGAACAGTAGGATTTCCCCCGGCACTTTGCTCAGCAGCGCATAGAGTGCGGACGGTCTTTGCAGGTGCGCGGTAGCGAGCTCTTTCTCCACTTTGGCGGAACGTCCTTCGAGCCTGGATGCTGCTTCCAGGTCCGCCTTCGGGATTGCCGCCGCCGCCACCGTTTGTGCGCGCTCCCGGGCGCTGAGCTTCTCCAGCAGCAGGAACAGAAACAGGGGGTACCAATGCACCGCGATCGGAATACCGAACGGAAGAGACTGCCGCGCTTTCTGCAGTTTTTGAAAACCCGGCAGGTTCAGCTTCGGACCGGCCAGCGCCGGCGAAATTAAATACAACAGATTTTCCTCTTCAAGCGCCTTAAGAATATCGCCGGCAAGAGGATCCAGTGCAACCTGCCGCAGCTCGCGCTCGAGCGCCGCCGGCGAAATCCTGGTTTCGAGTTTGGCTTCGCGTACGTTGCGGTACTGGTTCATCGTCCGCTCATCTACCGTAAAGCCGAGCCGCACACGTAGACGAATCATGCGCAGGATGCGCGACGGATCGTCATAAAGCGTGTAGTTGCTGACCGCGCGCAGCTCTTTATGGCTCAGGTCGCCAAGGCCGTTGGTGGGATCGAGCAGCAGGCCACGCGAGGCCTTGCCCAGCGACAGAGCGATTGCATTGACCGTAAAGTCGCGGCCGCGCAGGTCTTCGTGAATGGTCGCGGGATGAACCTGCGGCTTCGCACCGGGCTTGGCATACTTTTCCTGCCGCGCCATCGATAAACTGGCCATCGCGCCACCAGGAAAGCGCAATTCAGCGCACCTGCGGTTTTCGTCGATTTCGATGATCTCCGCCTTGCCGCCTTGCGCAAAGCTCTTCGCGAACTTTAGAGCGGGACCTTCAACGGTGAAATCAAGATCGCGGATCGGGAAACCGCCCATCATGTCTCGCATCGCGCCGCCGGTGAGGAAAAGATTGAGATTAGCCTGCTCGGCAGCCAGCCGGATCTCGGCCACGGCCTTACTTTGCTCGCCACTCAGGTGGCTGTCGAGCATGAACATGTAATCGCTCATAGGTCCCCTAGGCGCCTCGCGACGGCGTGCTGCGCCGCAGCGCTCGCTGTGCCGGCATGGCCCGCGCGCCCGGCCGCGCTTTCCGCCCGGAGCGCGGATGATGCGCTTCAATCGTCTGCCGCAGGCGGGAGCGCATGACGTGCGTGTAGATCTGTGTGGTCCCGATGTCGGCATGCCCAAGCATGGTTTGCACGCTGCGCAAATCCGCGCCGCCTTCCAGCAGATGCGTGGCGAAAGTGTGCCGCAAAACGTGAGGGCTCAGTTCCCGAAAAATTCCCGCAGACTTGCCGCGCACTCGCAGCAGCTTCCAAAATCCCTGGCGTGTCATGGCAGTACCGCGTGCCGTGACAAACAAATAAGGGCTGACGCGCCCGTTGAGCAATGCCGGTCGCGCTTCAGTACGGTAACGTTCTATCGAGCCGAGCGCCGCGCGTCCCACGGGTACCAGCCGCTGCTTGTTGCCTTTCCCGATGACCCGCACCGTGCCTTCGAGCTCATCCAGATCGGCCACCCGGAGCTTGATCAATTCGCTCACCCGCAAGCCGGTGGCATAGAGCAGATTGAGCATAGCGCGGTCGCGGAACCCGGTCGCGGAGCCGTCCGGAGGCGATTCCAGAAGCTGATCCACCTTCGAATGGTCGAGATATTTCGGTAATGCCGATCCGGCTTTCGGGGCTACCAGCAACTCCGCGGGATTGGAGGCAATCTCGCCTTCTTCCAACAGAAAGCCGAAGAAACCGCGAACCGTCGTGACGTGGCGTGCGATGGAGCGGTTCGAAAGACCATACGTGCGAAGATAATCCAGGTATCCGCGCAGTGTATCGAGGGTAACGGATTGCGCTGGCCGCTGCTTCAAATATCCGGCGAACTGCCCCAAGTCGCGCCGGTAAGACTCTAAAGTGTTGGCTGTCAAGCCTTTCTCTGCCCGGCAGAAGTGAAGGTACGAGCGCATTCTTTGCTCCAATGGGCTCGTAACGGTCATTTAATCAATGATACAATATCCGCGAAATTGTTTGAAACAAAGTGAATTATCTCGCCCTTGCCCTCTAGTACTGCCAAACGCGTAGTCCTTTACCGGTTCGACCGGCAGCCGCTGGAAGGCATCGTCAATCCGGGCGCCTATCTGTTACCGGATCACGTTGAGATGATTACACTCGGGGGAACGCTCCACAACCCGCCTTACGGCGAATTCAAGGCGCTGTGCTTTGTCTCCGAAGCCGGCCAGCCAGACCTTTTCACCGAACACAACCTGTTTGAACGGCGCCCCAAAGTCCCCGGCTTGTGGACCCGGTTTTCGTTTCGCGATGGAGACAAGCTGGACGGCATTCTGTCCCCCAACTTACTCGACTGGCCCGCGATGGGTTACCTCATCACGCCGCCACGATCTGGTGGTAGCCGACAGCGTGTGTTTATTCCCCGGGCGGCGCTGCTTGGCACCGAGTTGCGCGGGGTGGTCGGGAGGTCAGCGGCTGCGGCTGCATTGCGTAAACGAACGCTCCCGGCCGGTGATCAAGACCAGCTCACGATGTTCGATCCGTAAGAGCGGCGCAACGCCGCACAGGTACGCGAATGACAACAGAGAGGTGCGCAGTATATACCTGCGATCAAATTTCTCCATGACGCTCAGCGCGACAGGCTGAAAAACATAGCGTTTGACTTCCAGTCCCGGAACACAAGCTGCTCTCCGTCAACACCTATCAGGTAGGGCCCGGGGCGCTGGCTTGCCACTGTTCCCTCCAGAGGCAGCCATTTGTGCGTTTCGCGATTAAACATATACGTTGTCGCGTGCTTAGACTTGTTGTCATAGACCGACAGAAAAGCATTTCCGGACTCGGTCAACCTGAAGCACACAACCAAGCCGAGCTCTGGGAGTTCCGGCAGTCCAGGGTAAGTCCGCGGTGTCATCGAGTCTAAGTCCATTTCGACATATTGGCCGCCCGCTCCCGAACGCGGCGCGTACCACCCGATGCGATTGTTGACCGAAGAAAGGTACCCGTAGTCGAGTCGGCCCGTTGTGTAGAGTTTCACGAACTGCGACTGCGGACCGCTCGCGCCGAGGAGCTTGCCGCTGCGATCGAAGTGCCTCAGCACGCCCGCCTTTGGATCGAGTCCCGGAGCGGAAATGTCACGGTCCACCATTTCGAGACCCAGCGTCCAGAACGTGCCGTCCGGGGCAATGCTGAGCATGTATGGGTGGTACGGTGCGGTGCGTATAATCCTTTCCGTAGTGCCGTCGGCGGAAATCAGCCCAATCAGGGACGCCGGCTGTCCATGGGCCGACCATGCCTGGCCAATAAAGACGATTGAGTTATCGTCCCGTCGATCGCAAGAGCTAACCGATACGTACCCTGACTCCGGCATCACCGGCGTCGCCTCGGAAATCAATTGACCCTCCCGATCCAATGTGTAGAAAGTCGGAGGTCCGCCTCCGCTGACATTCTGAAAGAGAAAGCCGCCGTGAGACCATTCGATGCTCCCACGGGTCTGATCGGTAAGCGTATCCAAGGCGATACTCTTGACCTGGATGATGGTCGGGCCGGCCGCATCGGCGGCCGTCGCCAGCCGCGCCAATACCAGCAGCACTAGAAAAACTGACGAACGTATGAGAGTCATAGATACTCCTCAATTTGATTTCCAGACCAACTCCGATACTTCAAGTGGCGGCAGTTTAGCGGCTACGGGCAAACCGCCTTTGCCCCAGCCTGCTCGCTCTTATCAAGAGGGGTGCCAATGTACCTCGCCTGTAGAAAGTTGATACCGACCGATATCGTCAGCACCAACACAGCGAGGTGAAAACGGGAGAACTTCCAGCGGGCCATACCACGACTCCTTGCGCGAAAAGGTAGCCGAAGTTTACCGCCGATAGAAGTGTTTTAAGGTCGCACTAAAGTACTATTCGCCGAAATTATCGTCCTTTCAGGCGCGGGAATGCTCGTAGGGTTAGTGATTGGCTATTGCGAGATTCGCCTCCTGGTCAATGCCATGCCGCCCACCATCGCACGCTTTATCGTGAACTGGCAGAATGTCACGCTCGATTGGCGCGTGTTGCTGTTCACCGCGCCAGTGGCGCCAGCAGCGTTGTAGGAATGATGCTGCGGCGCGGCGTCATCCTATACCGGCGTCGGGTTGCTGATCGGGCTAGTCGGCTCGGTGGCGCAGGCGCGTCTGCTGGCGAGTCTCGCTGCGGTGCGAATAGGCTCGAAATAGCTTCACCTAGCAAACGCGCTTCTCGTCGGAGGCGGCGGATCGCTGTGCTTGATCGCGCGCCACAGCACGTCGTTTAGCTCGTCGTCATCGATGAGGTCTGCATCGGAGAAATCCATTCGAGACGATTGCAACGCGCCCGCGGCATTCACTGGGTTCCGCTCCGTCGTGGAAACCTTGGGAGTAATCGCCGTATACGGCCGCGCATCCGGTTGATCGCTAAAACTTCCGAACATCGGCCGCGCGCCGGCGTCAAAATGCGTCATCGGCCGCAGCCCCAGGATCAATTCCATGGTCCGAAGAATGCTCATCTGGTTGTACATCGTCGAATCGACTATGCCGCGATGTGTATATGGCGAGATCACCCAGGCTGGCGCCCGATGCGAATCCACATGATCGGGGCCATCTTGCGCATCATCTTCAATGACGAAAATAGCAGTCGAACTCCACAGCTTACTGTGCGACACCGCTTCCACTACCAAGCCGACGCCATAATCGTTGTCGGCCACATGCGCAAACGGCGTCAGGTGCCCCGGCTTCGTACCCTCTGTATGATCGTTGCCCATTCTCAGAATGATTAGCTGTGGCGCCTGACCCTTAGCGTCGAAATCCCGCCATTCGCGAATGAACTCGTGCGCCCTCTTGACATCCGAATACTCGAGATCGAATCCACGGTAGTTCATGTCGACATCGGACGCAATGGCGCTATCCTGTACCTTCTCAATCTCCCGCGGTCCCGTTGAAGCTTTCAGGTTCTCAGTCCACTCCCCGTAATCGCGAACCGTAATTCCCGCCTGCAGCGCGTTGTCCCACAAATATCCCGCGGGCGGAGTATTCGCCGGCTCACCGCCTTCGTAGGCGTACGTCGCCCCTCGGCCGGCATATGTGTTCGGCCACAGCTTCACCGTGTAATCCGGAGCAATCGCGGCGTTCGCCCAGTTATGTCCCTCTGCGCTCACGTCCGCATTCTCGTAAAAATTGTCGTAAGTAATGAACTCACGCGCTAATTGGTGCAAATTAGGGGAAACTCGCTCGCCGAATAAGTTCAGCGACTTATCTCCATTCCCCTTTTCTAAATCGCCCAGTACCTGGTCATACGTGCGATTCTCTTTAATTATATAGATGACATGCAAAATCGGGGACTCATGTCCCTCCGCGTGCGAAAAACGTATCTCCTGCTGGTCTGTCATCGGTCCGTAAAGGATGTCATCGCTATAAGGCGAATTTGTTAACACCGTCTGTGTATACGCGGCGAGTTGCTCATTCTCAGGCAACGGCAGAAACGACACTGTGCCGGTCTGAATATGAGGTATGTATCCGGCGCCCGGCACCGGCCCACCTTTCCGCAACGGCTGCCCGGGCTGCACGGGTTGCGGTCCGTCTGGATTAGCGCGGCTGCCCAATCCTTTCCCGTTCACGATCGCGAGTTGCTCGTCGCTCAACACCCGCACGGCGGTCGGGTACCAGCCGGTGGGGATGAAGCCTAACACCCGGCTGCGCCCACCGGAAATGTCTGCATCCGCTACCGCATTGGCATCCGAGCAGACCACATACAAGCGATCTCCCGCCGCGTCAACCGCCAGCGCCGAGGGGGTCATCCCGAGCGGATGCAAAGGTGAAGTGGAAACGTTGATGGTCTCGAGCACATTCAACTGCCCATCGCGCCTGACGCCTACCGAATACACGCTGTTCATGTTGGACGCAGCGACGAACACCCGCCCGATGTAGGCCGATTCCCCTCCTGCTTCCGCCGGCGCGGGCTTGCCCATCCACACCATGTCCGTCGGATGCGACCCCACGCGCGTTTTGCCAAGCAGGGCTCCGGTGTCCGCGCTGTACTGATAAACCGCCGCATCGGCCCAACTGCTCACTACTAACTCTTTGCCACCGGGCATTACCAAAATCCGATACGGGCGCCGCCCGCATTTCCATCGGTCGATCAAGCGTCCTGATTGCAAGTTGATTACTGCAATGCTGTCGTTGTAGAGATCCGCCGCATACAACAGATGAGCGTCGGGTGAAACGGCGACGTCGCCGACGAAGCCCACCCCTTTCTTGCCGGCATCGGCTACCGCCGCTAACTCGCGCGTACGCGTCAGCGCTCCCGTCGCGCCATTGAGCGACAGCTCATAAATTGCCGCATGGCCGCCGCCTCCTACGTAGATCAAGTCTCCTTTCGGCGAGACCGTCAGTCCGAGCCAGCAGTCGGGTAATGGCGTTCGCCCGATTTCCTTTCTCTGCTGGATATCGATCACGCTGATCGACGGCGGATTGTAACCCGCATTCATCACCAGCAGATACTTGCCGTTATGAGAAACAGCGGTGCTCATCGGAAATGTATCTACCGGCACCTGTTGGCCAACCGGCCGAATGGCCCAGCCGCTGTTCAGCAGAAATCCGCCGCCCGGCAGCGGTCCTACTTGCTCGCGTGGCGAGTTCTGCGGCGCCGCCTCTTGCAAAATCAACGACCCGGCTACCGCCGCTGCCAATACAAAAATGAATCTCATTCGGTAAACCTGTGCGCGATCGGGAATCGTCGCCCCACCCCGAAAGCTTTCGGCGTAATGCGCAGACCGGGCGCGGCCTGCTGGCGTTTGTATTCGTTGCGGTCCACTTTGCGCACAATATCCCTCACCAGTTCCTCGGGAACTCCTACCTTTGCCGCGATCTCCGGCACAGATTCATAGCGCTCGATGTATCCGGCCAGAATCGCGTCCAGCACATCGTATTCAGGCAAGCTGTCGGTATCTTTCTGATCGGGGCGAAGCTCCGCCGAGGGCGGTTTTCTGAACGTGTTCTCGGGAATCGGACCCGGCAAGCCCTTCTTCTCATAACGGCAATTCGCGATTCGCGCAAGCCGGTAGACCATCGTCTTCGGAACATCGCTGATCACCGCCAGCCCGCCGCACATGTCGCCGTACAAAGTGCAATAACCCACCGCAATTTCGCTCTTGTTGCCCGTGGTCAGCACCAGTGAGCCGAACTTGTTGGACAAAGACATCAACACCACGCCGCGTAAGCGCGATTGCAAATTCTCTTCCGTCGTGTCCGGATTGAATCCCGCGAACAATGGATCGAGCGTGTCCATCATCGCCCCGTAGCCTGCCTTGATCGGCACCACTTCGAAGCGCACCCCAAGCCGCTCGGCCAGCGAGTGCGCGTCCGTCAGGCTGTGCTCGGAGGAATAAGGCCCCGGCATCCCCACGCCGATCACGTTCTCTTTCCCCACCGCTTCCACGGCGATCGCAGCCACCAATGCTGAATCAATGCCGCCGCTCAGGCCCACCAGCACGCTACGGAAGCTGCACTTGCGGATGTAATCCCGCGTGCCGAGCACCAGCGCCTCGAACGCCGCATCGTCTCCCCGCAAATGGTTCGCGTGGTCCTCGCCCACCCCCCGCGTGCTATCGAAAACCACCAGGTCTTCGGCAAACGACTTCGCTTTGGCTGCCAAAGCGCCCTGCGCGGTCATCGCGAAGCTCGATCCATCGAACACCAGTTGGTCGTTTCCGCCCACCATGTGCACGTAAACCAGCGGCAGTCCGAAGCGCTGTGCCGTCGCGTGAAAGATCGCCTCCCTCAGCTTGCGCTTCCCGATATTCCACGGCGAAGCATTGATCGAAACGATCAGCTCCGCGCCTTTTTGCACCAACTCTTCTATCGGATCCCGCGAATAACGCCTGCGTTCCCAGAACTGTTTGTCGTTCCAGGCATCCTCGCAGATGGCCAGCGCCACGCGCGTCCCACGGATCGTAATAACGTCCTGCGAGACCGCCGGCTGGAAATAACGCGCTTCGTCGAACACATCGTAATTTGGAAGCAGCATTTTGCACTGCTTGGCCATAATGCGTCCGCCATCGATCACCGCCGCGGCGTTCTGCGCCCGTACGGGCGAATTTTCAGCCGCTCTTCCGGCGTAGCCGACAATCAGCGCCACATCCAGTTCCGCCGATTCGCGCGCAATGCTCTCCAGCGCGTCCTGCGTTCGGTCCAGGAATGAATGCTTTTCAACCAGATCGCGCGGTGGATAGCCGGTCAGCGCCAGCTCGGGAAACGCCACCACCTCCGCTCCGGCTCGTTCACCCTGCCGCGCAAAATCGAGTATCTTTGCTGCATTGCCGTCCAGATCGCCCACCGTGTTGTTGATCTGTGCCAAGCCGATGCGCATGGGAAGTCCCATTGTAGCGGCGCTATCCACGCGAACCCTTCTGGACGCGTCTAGCGTCTTATAGGTAGCGTTGCCGCTTTAATTGAAACAGCGGTACGCTGGAAGCAGAGGTGAGAGCAATATGCGTTCCATCACCCACGTCTTGTTCGTGCTCGCGCTGTTGCTTACCGTCCCCACGGCCTTGCTTGCCCAGCGAGGCGGTTTTGGAGGCCATGCCGCGGTGCCTGGTATTGGATTGGGTGGCCATGCATTCTCCCGCACCGTCGGGACGCCCGCGTTCGGTACCGTTCCGGCCGCCTCTGCCTATACCGGCATTCGTCCCGGCGCTCTGAGCTCACATGGTTCGTACGGCTACGGCCGTTCCTATGGTCGCCGCGACTTCCGCCGCGTTCCTTACGCCTACTTTTTCGCGCCCTATTATTATCCATACCTCGGTTACGCGGACTCCGCCTACTCTGACTACGGCTATGGTCCCGATCCCGGCTACGGGTACGATCCTACCGCCGATCTCAACGCTCAGGGCGCTATAATGGCCGATCAGATTAACCGTCTCGGCGCCGAGGTCGAGCAGTTGAAGTACGGTCAGCCGCCGCAGCCGATGGCGCCTCCCCTACTGGCTCAGCAGGAATCTCAGCCGCCGCAAACGCCCGTCACATTGGTCTTGCGCGATGGCCAGCAGCTCAAAGTTCAGAACTACGCCGTGATGGATCAGACCTTCTGGGATTTCAGCAGCCAACCCACACGCAAGATACCGATTGCGAATATCGATGTCGCTGCTTCTGCGAAGGCTACTATGGCGAGCGGCGCCGATTTCCCCGAGCTGAATACAACTCCGCACGACGGCCAGTAACCGCCTGCGCAATCACCCCCGCTTCCCGCAACCCAATTAGTTCGAGCTCCCCTGAGCCTGCGCAAACCACTGCAACACTCTACGTTCGAACTGTCGAGGCGCTCTTGCGTACGCACCCGTGTGTTTCGCGCCTGGAACCAGCCAAAGCTGCACCTCCTTTGGATTTGCCCGCAGGAGCCGTTCTGAATTTTGCGGGAGCGTCTCATCATCGGCCAATCCATGAATCAAGAGAATGGGGACGTGGGCGTAACGAATGGCAACGTCTGGCCGCGCGTTGCCTAAATCCACTCCGTACCGCAGGCGCGTGTAAAGCACACCTTCTTTGACCAGCTCAATTGCCACTGCTGACGGAACATGCTGCGCCAAGCGTTCCTCGGCAACAGCTTCAAACGACGAATACGGACATTCCGCTACGATAGCTCGAAAATCCGCGCCTTGAGCTAGCGATTCGATCAATACCGAACCGCCCAGCGATTCGCCAAAACCAAATGCGGCAGTTACTCCCCGGCCCTTGAGCCATTCCAGCCATCGAACAGTATCGTGCGCCTCCAGCACTCCGTACGCTACGTACCCTTGACTGTCTCCTTGCCCTCGCCCGTTCGGAACAAGCACAGAATACCCGTTTCGCAGAAACAGCAGTGCGTAACCCATGGCCCCGAACGCTGAATCCGCTACGCCGTGGCACGCCATCACCGCCCGTCGGTTTGTCACTTTCGGGGAAAGCCACCAAGCAGTCAGCTCATTTCCATCGTCGGCTCGGATGCAAATCCGCGTCGCGGTCACGTTCGCGGTTTGCGCGATGCTGTATGCCAGCGTTGCCGTATCGCTGGCTCTCCGCCTGATCAACGGATGCAATGCACCTTCTGCCAAAAGCGCCGCCGCAGAAAAACTGACTATAGGGATTAGAAGCGAAATACCGCCAAGCAAAAACGCCAGGCGCTTCTTTGTCACCTTCATGCTTTCAAATCTCACTCGCGGCGCAAGCGTCGAGAGCCACTGACGGTCATGATCGTCGCCGCTCATCGGCGTGCGCCTGACCGAAAGACGCACTCGCGGCCGATTTGTTCATTTTTCATTCGTGGCTAACTCTTGTCAGCTCGTGATCCGCCCATCGGATTGAGGCGCGTGATATGCCGTCTCTATAAGGCGCTATATTTGCGTTGATGCAAGTGGACCCGGCGATTATCGAGGCATGGAGTGGCGCGGCGCCCTTTTGGGAGAAGCACCGTGAACTTATCCGGCAGATGTTTGCGCCGGTGACGCGGGCGCTCATCGAAGATGCGCGGATTAGCTGTGGACACGCAGTTCTGGATGTCGCCACAGGCCCTGGAGAACCAGCCTTAAGCATAGCTACCGCGGTCGGACACCAAGGCAAGGTCGTTGGAATCGATCCTGTTCCCGAAATGGTGGCCGCCGCTCGGCGAGCAACAGAACATCGTGGCTTCAAGAATGTGGAATTTGGCGTCGCCTTTGCAGACGATCTGCCCTTCTCAACCGGAACCTTCGACGCCGTCGTCAGCCGCTTCGGTGTGATGTTCTTCCCATCTCCTAAGCATGCAGTGTCCGAGATGTTGAGAGTGCTAAAGCCAGGAGGGAAACTGGCGTTGGCGGTCTGGCATCTTGCCGAAAGAAATCCTTTTTTCTATACCCTCTCGCGAATCATCGAACGCTACGTGGATTCACCTCGACGCGAGCCCGATACGCCGGATGCATTTCGCTTCGCCGATCCCGGCAAGCTACGAGAGATTCTTGTTGAGGCTGGAGCAATCGCACCATCCGAGCGGATGCTGCCATTCGAAATAAAAGCGCAGATCTCGGTCGAAGCCTTTTGGACCCTCCGCTGCGAGATGTCTGACACGCTTCGGGGAAAGCTCGCGACGCTCTCAAGGGAGCAGTTGGCGGAAGTGAAGCATCAGTCGCTCGAAGCTCTTCGTGAGTACTCCACAAATGGCGGAATGAGTTTTCCGGCTCAGGTTCTTATCGTCAGCGCAACTAAGAGCTCTGAGAAACTCACCTCTTCTTAGTCGAAGCCACGACGTAGCTACCCGGGAGTTCCGATGGCCGAATCGTCCAGCCAGGCGCGAGTTGCAGAACCCATCCGGGACCTCGAAGTGGGCGAGCTTCGCTGTCTGCCGGCGCTGGGATGCGCAACGAACGGTTGTCCGGCGAAACTAATGCTCCTCCGGACTCCACCTCCAACTTCCCCCAATTTGCGGTGAATGTGCCGGTCGGATAATATGTGCCATGCGGAGGAAGCGGAACTAGCGTCTGCGGATTGAAATTCCTCGTCATTTCTGGCTCGCTCGGGAAATCGAGCGTTGGCCCTTCCAGAAATTCCTTTCGCAACTCGCTCAAGAAGGCTTTCTCTCTTTGCTCGCGCGCGTCTTCGGCCGACAGCACGGCACGGTAACCATACACCGCGCCGCGTTCAGTCGCGAGCCGCTGCAGGTCCCCGCCGAAGTGCTCATGTAAGGCCGAAATCAGCAAGGAGTCGAGTGACGGCGCGGATGAGGCGCGCTTCCGCCATGCTGGGGCATAGCGGTCCAGCAACAGTCCAAGCGCCGGACCCACGGCATAGCCGAACGATCGCGCAAACGCATTGCTATCTTCGAAAGCCTCAATCACCCGCGCCTCGCGGCTTACGGTTTCACCGGTTTCTCGAAGTGCAACGAAGACGCCTGTGTACTCTGCCAGGCCCTCCTGCTTCTCCATTGCCGCCTCCATTTCTTCTGTGCCCGCGCATAATTGATCACGATACGTTCGGAACAGCATCCCATCGGCCGCAGACTCACGCCCGGCTCTGCCGCCGGATCGCAAAGCTTGCGCCAGAGCGCGTAATTCCAAACGCAACCACACGCGCCCTGCCTCCGTATCAAGAGATGGATCCGGCGCATCCGACGCGCTCAAACCGAGGCTGGGTTGAATGCGATGGAATGATTCATGCGCCAGCACATCGAATCGGAAAAATGGATCACTTTGCAGCGGCAGCATGATCATCGCCCAGTTACGGCCGTTCCATGCAATTGAGGTGTTAGATGGCGTGAATTGTTCAGGCAACCCGCCGGTATAAACTTCCTCGCTCTTTTCAAATCCAGCACCGGGATCCGTATTGGTGAGCACCCAACGCGTTGACGGGTCAACCAACAGAGTTGGCCCACATAATGTTTTGTCCCATAAGAACGCGTATTTATTGCAGACCTTTGTCCATTCCGTCAGGCTCTTGATGGCCGCGTCTTGATCGCTTGAGGCTTGTCCCGCATTGATCGTGGCGGCAAGCAGGAACACGTGCAAGACGAAAAAGATCTTAGAGTGCATCGCTCTACGCCGTTTCGCAAACCAACTGTAGCGAATATATCTCTACAGCCGTAAATCCCCCGGTACGACGGCGCGTTCTTGTCGTCGATTGACGGTCGCCCCGTTAGGGCGCCTGGACCGGGTGCAGTTCCACATTGAGACTGGAGCGGGGCGCAAGGTCCAACTCCTTTGTTTCGGACGAGAGGCGGCCGATGACCGAGGGGTTCTCCGCGTCTTCAGGGCTCAAACCTGTCACGGCAACTAAGTCGAATTTGCCCGGAGGCACATTGTTAAACCAAAATCGGCCCGACTGATCAATTCGAGTGTCGTGAATATAGGCGAGGTCGAGCGACGAATGTGAGGCGAGAACAACAAACACAGGTGCGGGAACTTCACTTCCCCGTTCTGGCTTCACGATACCGGATAGTGAGGCGCCATCGGACCGCACAGTGATTACCAGGTCGCCCTCGCCAAGCCGGATCGGCCCGCGAATAGCGTCGCGCCGTCCTGCCGAGATCTGACTGACATAATATCCGGGCGAGATACCGGTCACGTCCACCCAATATTCACCCGAATAGAGCCGGTGAAAGGTAAAGGCGCCTAACGTTTCCGATTTGGCGAAAACGTCCTCGTTGGCAAGCGGCCAGCGGTCCACCGGCTCCAACTGCAAGCTGACCGATGGAGGCTGCTGGTTCAGAAGCTGCCCTTTCTCGACTACTACTTCTCCCTTCAGCTCTTGCGCTTGTTCGAGTGCCAGTGTTCCGGCGTTGACGTCTCGCTTGTCAATGGTGACATGCTCGGATGCAACCCAGCTTGCTGCTTGCGGAGTAGACGGCGTCATAGCAAACAGAGTGTAATCCCCCGAGGGCACCCCGCAGAAATAGAAACGCTTGGCAGACCCGATGCTCCCCGTCCCGACAGTGGATTCGCTGGGCGTTCCAGCTTGCTGGAGCGCTAAGACCACTTCTTCCCGGCGCGAAGCGCAATCCCCTAGCGAAGCTGTCACGCAGTAGCCGGCGGTTTTTCGCAGCGGAATCTCGATACCTGTAATGACCTGCTCACTATTCACCTGAATCCCGGTTGCCTGATCTATCGACTTGCCGTTTGGGTAGAAGCTTCTTGCATACACGGGCCCGCGTACTTCCACTTCGGGAGGGCTGCCCACCTCCGGCTTTAGGATCTGAAGCTCCGTGCCTACGAAGTAGACACCGCATCTTAGGCCGTTGAACCGATAGTTCCCGGTCTCATCCGTTTCAGCGTATCCTACTGCGTAGCGTGTCGGGTGCCCGTAACGATAGGCAAGCGACCAGGCGCCGACGCGAATTCCCGAAATGCCATGGCCATCCTCATCGACCACCCGGCCGCTGATGCTGGCAAGTCTGATGAGTGAAAAGCCAATATGCAGATCGTCACCCAGAGTAACTGTGATCTTCTGGGTAATATCCACATACCCGTCTTTTTCGACGGAAAGACCGTATTGGCCCGGAGGTACCTCAGGTAGAGAGAAGGCTCCGTCGGATTGCGTTTCTGTCGAAGGGTAATTCGACCCCATCCCCGGGTCCAGAACCCAATCCCCGAGTGTGATCCGCGCGCCTTGAATGGGCACACCCGTGCTCGCCTCCACCACCTTCCCCGTGACCCGTGCGCCTTGCCTATTGGCGGCGTGGCCACCATCGACTTGCTGCGCTACGGACACGGCGCAGCACGCCACTAGACTTGCCAGGAGCATGGCCGCGCAGGAGATTCGTTCGCTTGGCCGTTTACATACCATGTGCCTGAAATCTCTATCGGCAATTCTTTAATGCTACTTCCTTACTTACCGCTTCTTTCGTCAGTCACCGGACTAATTGTTGGCTGATGTTAGACCTAAAGCGCCCACAGTGTCAACCGTTTCTCTTATTAGCCGGTACCTGATCGCTGATGGCTTCAACAATTACTCTGTGCGTTGTGCCTTCAAGACACCACCGATAAACCCCAGCGTGTGTGCCATGCCCGCATGCCATGGAGCCGTACAGCTCATCTGCGGAGTGTGGTCCGGAATCACCACGCCATCGAATCCATTTCGACTCAAGATTGACAGAATGCGTGCCATGTCGACATCGCCCTCGTCGATGAACGTCTCGCGGTAATAGGGCACTTTGCCGGTGACATTCCGAAGGTGGATATAAGCGATCTTCTTTTGTTTCGAATATCGATCTACTGCGTCGTAGACATCGCCTTCCGTCATCTCCGCCAGTGTGCCGACGCACAACTCCAGCGCATTGCTCGAGCTCGGCGCCAGGTCGATCAATCGTTGATACATGTACGGCTGGTAGACCAGCCGCGGCTGCTGCCGGACAAACGCCATGGGCGGATCGTCAGGATGCGCCGCGAGCCGCACGCCAGCGGCTTCCGCAGTCGGAATAACATCCTCCAGAAACCCGGCCAGGCGTCGCCACAACTCATCGTGCGAGATCGAAGGCAGCGTGCCCGGCTCCGCATTCGGGTCATAAATCATGTTCCAAATGGTCCCATTCGGAACCGGAGAATCCACCGGTCCATCCATGCCGACCGTAATTGCGCCCCCGCGTCCAAACGGGCCGCTTACCCGGCCGCACACGCCGGCGAGGCTGAAGTTATAACCCAGCACCGGAATGCCCGCCTCACCCATGCGCCGGATGATCGTCTTGACGTTCTCAACGTGCTCGCTTCGGCGTGGACCATCCAGCAGGATGTCGTGCCAATGTGCCGGATCCAGATTCTCAATCGCGGCAAGCACCAACCCCGCGTCCTCAATCTCTTTGCGAACGGCTCTCAGCTCTTCGACGCTCCACAATTTCTGCGGATCGCCCGCCACGCCCCACGCTTCGCATTTTCCACCGGTCGGCTGATTGCCGCGTGGATTTCCCGCCCCTTGGTTGAAGTAATCCACCAGATGAATAATCACATGCGAGCAGCCCGCCTGGCGCGCGAAGTCGTAATAGTCGCGCGTCAGCATGTGTCGGTAGAGTCCCAGTCCCAGCTTCACTTCCGATAACCTATCAGAAGGCCATGCAACGCGATCTGTTTGACCGTGCGTCCGCCGTTGACGAACATCGCGAGCAACTCGCCGATGGCGCAGTTCTGCTGCGCGGCTATGCTGCGGCAGAACAAATCGCGCTCCAGGAAGGTGTGCAGCAAGTACTTGCTGCAGCGCCGTTTCGTCGCATGGTCACTCCAGGCGGACAGCAGATGTCGGTTGCCATGACCAATTGCGGAAACGCCGGTTGGGTCAGTGACCGACGCGGTTATCGGTACGATTCTGTCGATCCCGTGAGCGGCCATCCATGGCCGCAGATGCCTCCATCCTTTCTGCGCGTCGCTGTAAATGCGGCCGCCGAAGCCGGCTTTCAGGGTTTCGTCCCCGATGTCTGTCTAATCAACAAATACGAGCCCGGCACTCGGCTCTCTCTTCATCAAGACAAAGACGAACGCGACTTCGGCGCGCCGATCGTTTCGGTATCGCTCGGTTTACCGGCCACCTTTCTGTTCGGGGGCCGTAGCCGAAGCGACCACCCGCGCCGCATTCGCTTAGAGAGCGGCGATGTGGTCGTGTGGGGTGGTCCCGCGCGTCTCACGTATCACGGCATCGCTCCGCTTGCAGATGGCGATCATCCACTGACCGGACGCTCCCGCATCAACCTGACATTTCGAAAAGCGCTCTGATTTGCGGCGCTTCTTTACCGTTCTACGCGCCCTGATCCGCTGCCTTGCATCAGCGCCCGCACTTCCTCCACAGTAAATCGGTTGAAATCGCCGGGCAAGGAATGCTTCAGGCACGATGCAGCTACCGCAAACTCCAGCGCTTCTGCCTCCCCGCCCAACTGCGTTAGCCCCGACGATCCTGGATGCGTTAACGCAAAGATCAATCCGGCTGCAAACGTGTCGCCCGCTCCCACCCGGTCGACAATGTGCGTGATCTCATACTTCCGGCTCAACAAAAATCCTGATTCCGTGTGCAAGCATGCCGACCATGCATTGTGCGATGCGCTCTTCGATTCGCGCAGTGTAATCGCCAGTATCTTCAGGTTGGGAAATGTCGCCAGCACTCGCTCGGTCAGCTCCGAATATTTCTCTCGCTCCAGGTTGCCTGATTCCACATCGATATCCACGTGAATGTTGATCGCCTTTTGGCAATCTTCCTCGTTTGCAATACACACGTCTACCAGCTTCAGCAGCTCTGGCATCACTTCGCTCGCGCTCTTGCCCCACTTCCACAAATTCTTGCGGTAATTCAGGTCGCATGACGTTTGAAGGCCCATCTCACGCGCGGCGCGAAGACCTTCCAGCGTCACCTCGGCCGCATGCGCGCTGATCGCTGGCGTAATGCCGGTGGTGTGAAACCAGGTGGCGTCGGTCAGCGCTCTCTTCCAGTCCATAACGCCAGGCTTCGCGAGCGCAATGGCGCTGTATTCTCGGTCGTAGAAAACTTTCGAGGGCCGCTGATTCGCGCCCGGCTCCAGGAAGTAAATCCCCAGACGGCCGGGTGCCCGCACCACGTGATCCGTTTCCACTCCGAACCGGCGCAATTCCCCCACCACCGCGTCCGCAATCGGATTCCGCTCCGGCAGTACTGTGATAAATCGGCTGCGCGCTGAGAACTGTGCTAAGGCAACTGCCACGTTCGCCTCGCCCCCGCCGAACGTTGCAATCAATTTCGGAGATTGCAGCAAGCGCTCCCATGCCGGAGGCGCGAGCCGCAACATCACCTCGCCGAAAGTAGCAATGAGAGGCGTTCCCATTCAGGGCAATTGTAGCGTTCGCCCGAGCGCACCGTTTGGTGGCCGTTGTGCGCGGTTCATCTACTCCGGCAACGTGACTGCCGACGATACATCTGGCGCCATCACCGCCTCAATTCCCGCCGAAGCGTCGATCGATGGCAGGCCCTCCACCGTCTGTACCGTGAACACGCTGCCGGGAACCGACGTGCTTTTCCGCAGCGCTGATCCCGAGTAGGCGTCGAGCGAGAACGCGTTCACTTCCACCGGAACTTCCACCGGCTGCAGAGCCGATGCCGCCCGCTGCAATCGCGCAAACGCCTCATGTGCATCATCGAGATAAGCTCCGAATGTCAACTGAAGCCCCGTGAACACCAGCCGCTGCGACGTGACCAGCGTCGTGCGCGAACTCTTCAGCCAAACTACCGGCCCGGCGGTCGGCGATTCCGTGAGTTGCCCCACCGCTTCGCAAGTGCTGGCATCGTTCGCCGGATCGCGTAGCGCTTCCACCACGTTGATCTCTGATTTTGGAAACATCGCCTGAACCATCGCCCGCGTTGCATCGGAATTTTCGATTCGCGATGTAAAGCACGTGCACGTCAACACTCGCTCCGGCTCCACTCCCGCAGCTCTGGCGCTTGCGTTTAAGCGCTGCAGCGCCGCGCTGAGCGAAGGCCCCATCTGTCCCGCCAGGAAGGCCAATCCCTTCGGATTCACCGTCCTGTGAGTCGAGACCACCGCCTCAATCACCACCTGCGCCGCTTGATCCCCCAGAGCGCCGATCTGCAGAATGCTCAACACCGGCAATGGGAGCTTGCGTTCCGTAAATATCTGCGTGACCTCCGCCTGCACGCGCCGCGCATCCCCCGCTCCCGCTACGAACGCACGCAACTTGATGATGGTCTCGCCGTGTGTGTCGCGAATCAGATCATTCAGGCTCTCACGGATCTGCACTGCCAGGCCGCCTGTCCGGAGCAAGGGTGAGATATGAAAGTCAAGCGTCTCGGTGTCCGCTAGCAAGGCCATCGGCAGCTCCGGCGGCAGCGGAAGCACCTGCGTCTTGGGCTCTTCGTTCTTCTTGCGCTGACCGCCAAGCCCAGCCCATGCAAGTGCAAACGAAAGAACTAGAGTGGCGCTCCGGCCCGTTGAACCAGGTCCGCACCGGCCGGCAAACATAAGCAGGCGACGACTTCCGGCGCGCTCTCAGTTCATGTTCATGCCGCACATGCCGCCCTGGCACATGCCGCCGCCACACATCCCTGCACCGCAATCTTCCATAGCCGGCGAAGCGCTCTTCGACGCTCCCGATCTCGCCGCAAACGTGGAATATTGCGTCGTCAGATGGTCCTGTCCACAAGACGGGCACCGCACCGCATCGGCCTCCGCGCTCCGGCGCACCAATTTCTCAAATTTGCTCCCGCAATCGTCGCATGAATATTCGAAGATCGGCATACTTCTAAACTAACAAGTCCCAGCCCGCTGCCTTACATCCCTCCGCAAACCCCGCCTACGTGGTTCCGATACGCCGTAGTCCGTCCCGGCCAATTCAACTTGTCCCAATTTCCTCCTACCGTGGAATCAGTTCCAAATTTATAACCACGCAAGGAAATGATCATGGCATTCAAGCTCAATACCAAACTCTCTCTCGCTGCCCTGATGTTTGCCGGAAGCAGCCTCATGCTCGCTGACAACGTCACCGTCGTAGGCGCCTCCGGCAACGTCTGGCAGAACTGGACCACCTCGCAACTTAGCAACCAGGCCTGGAACAATTCATCGCCAAGCCGTCCTTATTGGGACAATTCCTCCTGGGACGGCGCCAATGAAAACGTCGGCGATTGCCTCGCCCTCGCAAGCAGCGGTTGCAAAGTGGCGAATCAGCCGGGTAACATTCCTTACCTCGGACAATCCAACGGAAAAGCATTCAGCGATTTCTACTTCAATAGCACGGGCGGGGGCACTGTCACCATGCAGGTGCAAGTCGCGGGCGACGCCGCAAATGATGTCTTCGGTTGGTACAACATCAACAACACCAATCAATTTCAAATTCTGTTCGACGGCAACACCAAAGCGGGCAGCACCGTCAGCTTCACACCTTCCGCCGAGTACGGGCTCTTCTTCTACAACGGCACGACGGGCGTTGACGATTTGTTCCTGACCGATTCGGACCTGAACATGCAGATTCTGAATCCCTTCTCGCTGACTAACTGGCAGTTCGAACAGTATGTCGATACCGATATCCAGCACTTCGCCGTATTTCAGCAGAGCCCTGGCACTTACTACATCGGCATGGAAGATCTACCGTCCTCTAACACCGATTTCGACTACAACGATATGGTCGTTAAGATCTCGACCGCTGGCGTACCGGAACCTGCCAGCCTACTGCTTCTCGGCTCCGGATTGCTGGGAGTTGGCGCATTGCGCTTCCGCCGCAAAAAGACGGCTCAATCTAACTAACCCGCTCGCAATCCTGCTCAAAGGGCGTCTTCGCTGGGGGAGACGCCCTTCTTCTTTACAGCCCGCTTCGTTCATCCACCTTCTCGATCCGTGCTTCGGTTTCACCCCTCCGGTACTCGCTACTATAGAATTATGCAGCGCAGGACCTTCTTACAACGCGGTCTGGGCGTCGGCTTCGCCCTCACGAGTCTCGGCCGAGCCTTCGCCTCCAAGTCTCTGAAAATCATCACGCTCGTCGATTTCACGGATTCAGGGCAGCGAAAAGGAATCATCCAGGTGGAAAAAGTTCAGAAAACCGATCAGGAATGGCGCCAGCAACTCTCGCCCGATCAGTACCAGGTGACTCGCCACGCGGCCACCGAGCCGCCGTTCGCAAACAAATACTGGAACAACCACGAGCACGGGATCTACCGTTGTATCTGCTGCGCCAATGCGCTCTTCTCTTCGGACACAAAATTCGATTCCGGCACCGGCTGGCCGAGCTTCTGGACTCCTATCGCCAAAGAAAATGTCGAGAATCGCATCGATACAAGCTATGGAATTCGCACCGAGGTTCGTTGTGCGAAGTGCGACGCCCACCTGGGCCATGTCTTCGACGATGGTCCCAAACCAACCGGCTTGCGCTACTGCATAAACTCCGCCGCGCTCGATTTCATCAAGAGCTAAATTTCCTCGCCGCGCATCAGATTCCCGTGCCTCGAATCCACTGTGGAACACACTCTCACCGGCAATATCAAACTGCACCAGGCGTTAGCCTCCCACTTTGTTAAGGATTCGCGCGATGTCATCGTCTATTTGCCGCCCGATTACGAATCGGCTCCGGACCGCCGCTATCCCGTGCTGTATCTGCATGATGGGCAGAACCTGTTTGATGCCGCTACTGCCTTTGCCGGCAATGACTGGGGACTCGACGAACTGGCGGAAGAACTCATCCAAACCGGTGAGATCCAGCCGCTGATCATCGTCGGAATCTACAACGCCGGCCCGAGACGCATGGCCGAGTACACTCATGTCCGCGACCGGCGCGGTCGAGGCGGTCGTGCGCGCAATTACGCGCGGCTGGTCGTCGAGGAGCTCAAGCCCTTTATCGATAGTGAGTACCGCACGCGTCCCGATCGCGCCAACACAGGCTTGGGAGGCTCCTCACTGGGCGGCCTCGTTACCCTCTATCTCGGCCTGCACCATCCCGATATATTCGGAAAGCTCATCGTCATGTCACCCTCAATCTGGTGGGCCAATCGCGCGATTCTCCGCGAAGTCCGAAAACTGCGCCAGCACCTCCCGCAAAAAATCTGGCTCGACATCGGCACCTGCGAAGGTCAAGACCCCGACCTCTGTGTCAAGAACGCCAAAGAGCTCGCCGAAGCACTGGTCGCCAAAGGCTGGCAACCCGAGCACGACTTCAAGTTCATCGAGGATCAAGGCGCCGGTCACAACGAAAAAGCCTGGGGCTTTCGTATGCGTGATGCTTTGAAATTTCTCTTTCCCCCCGAGCCGCCGCCTGGCACCTGAGGCACGCCGCTGTCAACACGGGGAACTCGGTGGCCGCGCGCTTCGTTAGCATAGATAGAACTATGGCCTTCTGTACCAACTGCGGCGGACAGCTCGCCGACAACGCTAAATTTTGCCCCAACTGCGGTCAGCCGCTCGGAGCCGCCCCGGGTGCCGCTTATTATCCCCCCGCGCCGGCAGTTGCCCCCTTGAACTACGACATCGAAGGGCACAATCTGCAAATCGCCAAAGTGCACTTGCAGCCCGGCCAGGAAATCTACGCCGAAGCCGGCAAAATGATCTACAAATCTGCCAACGTCGATTGGACCACTCGCATGACCGGACAATCGCTCGGCGAGAAGCTCATGGGCGCGCTTAAGCGCAAGCTCATGGGCGAATCGCTCTTCTTTACCTATTTCCGCTCCAATCAAGACGTCGGAGAAGTCGGATTCGCCGGCCATTATCCCGGCAAGATCCAGGTCTTCGAGCTCGCAGCCGGTCAAACCATCATGGTTCAGCGCGATGGCTTCCTGTTCGCACAAAGCACCGTAAATCTCGATATCGCCATGGTGCGCCGTCTCGGCGCCGGCCTACTTGGCGGCGAAGGCTTCATCCTCCAAAGGCTCACCGGCCCTGGCGCCGTTTTCGTCCACGCCGGCGGCGATCACGTCGATTTCAACCTCGGTCCAGGCGAAATGTTACAGGTCCAGTCTGGCCACCTGGTCGCCTTCGAGCCCACCGTGACTTACGACATTCAAATGGTCGGCAGCATTCGCACCGCCATCTTCGGCCACGAGGGTCTCTTCCTCACCACGCTCACCGGTCCCGGCCGCGTCATCCTGCAGAGCATGACGCTTGAGCGTCTGCGCCACGAGCTCGCTCCCGCCGAGCACCGCCACGCCGGCGATGAAAAGAACCCGCTCAGCGCCCTCGCCAGCGGCAGCTTGGGAAGCTTTTTCTCGAGCGACGATTAACCAGCCGACCGGCGACCCATCGCCTCGTCGAGCCGTTCCCAAATCCTTGCCGCCGGAATCGACGTCAACTCGTTCGAAATCTCGAGCGCGGTGCCGGTCCATCGCAGCAGTTGCCGCCGCCCCGCATTCACAACGTAGATGTATTGAAAACCCCAGTCCTGGTACGCCTGGCACTTCTCCAGTACGTACGCCATCGCATCGTTCTCAGAAAGAATTTCGACCACCACATCGACCGCTTTGGTCGGATACGGCACTTCGATATCGCGACTCGTCGCAATTACATCCGGTTTCGGATGCGCATCCGGGACGATTCTTAGCTCTACTTCAGAACCTGCAATATACCCTGCTTTCCTAAGCAATTCCGAGATGATAGCTTGCAGCGCTCCGTGAATCCAGGTCGGCATACTTCTCTTTATGGCTTCACCGCACCAATACTCGTAGGAAGTATCGTCGTCGCTTTCATACTTCGCTTGGAATTCCAGGAAACTTAGTTTCTCCGCGACTGTCGCCATACATTCATTCTCCGCCTAAGGCGACACCACGATCAACTTGAAGCTTCCCGGCTGAATCGAACGCCGGGGATGCGGATTGGCTGCGCTAGCCGCCGGAGCAGCCCCGAAGCTTGCAGTCGCAAGATAGATCTTGTGCGTTTTCTCGTCCAGCGCCATGGTTCGCGCACCTTGCGCCGTGTTTACGGTCCCAACAACGGAATATCCGTCTCCGTTCCGCCGAATCACCGTTAGCGTTCCACTTTCTCCATTCGAAGAAAGCGCCACCTTGTTGCCTGCGTCGTAAGCCGCCGCGTCCGGGCCTTCGCCTATCGCCGGTGTCGCAATCACCTTGCCCGAATCGGCGTCCACCACCGCCATCAGCTTGTTGTCGCAAACCGAAAACAGGCGTCGGTTGCTTCTGTCAATCGCCAGGCCCGAAGGAGACTCGCACGGCGCCACGGGCCATCGCGCTGTCACCGTCAGAGTCTTCGAATCGATCCTCACAATCTCGCTTTTATCTTCGATGTTGTCGTACACGCTGCCTTTCCCATCGCTCACCGGGAACTCCGGCTTCCCGCCTAAGCTGACGGTTCCCGCCACAGCTCCCGTTGATGCATCAATCGCCGTCGCGTCCTGGCTTCGGCCATTGAAAGCAAACACGCGTTTTGTCGCGTCGTCGTAGACAATCCCATCCGGGTTTGTGCCCGCCTTTATTTTGTTCTTGATACTCAGGTCTTTCAAATCGAAGGCCACAACCTGGTTGCTTCCACCATCGCTAATAAATCCGGTTCCAAACTCATTGGCGATGGCGATTCCATGTATGCGCATCATCCCGGCGATATGCCCAACCACCTTCTCTGAATCGAGGTCAATTACTACCACCTCCGTGCCATGCGAGACGTACAGCTTTCGATTTTCCGAATCGGCGGTCAGGTAGTCCCATCCCCCGCTGCCTCCAATCGAGATGCTCCCGGAGACCTTATAGCCCTGCGCAAATGCGAAAGCTGCAGTTACTGCAGCGAGACAAACTGTAACAAATAATCTGCGGCGCATTTTCTCACTCCCTTCCCGGCTTCAGATGATCGAAATTCAAAATCGCGTTAAACACTAGAGCATAACTGCCGATCGTCTCCCCGCGATAAATAGGATTGTTCGCAAATAACAATACATTGCCTTTCCCGAGATGCGCATCCACCACCACCGGGCGCTCGGCAATGGCGTCTCCGCTTTCAAGCAGTCCGGAAAGCAAAAGATTCTTCTGCTCCGCAAATCGCAAAATCACGTTCGGGCGATACTCGGCCGGAATCACGTATGCATTGTTCCGCGATTGCTCTTCGTTTAGCGGTGTCGGTTCCCACGGCTTGGGAGAAGGCAGCGCTGGCGGCTGTTCGAATGGCCGGCCCTCCGGCAAGTCTTCGTCCTCCGGCCCTCCCCGGCCTGTCGGCCGCTTATAGTCTTTCTCCGTCAAAATCTGCCGGGGAGTCACCAGGTTGCTGACCGTGAACGCCAGCCCTTCTTCGCTATATACCGCCAGGTTCGATCCATAGCCGTATGCGAGCGGCGTGTTCTTATCCACCATCACCGCGTTCAGCACGCTGCCTACAACCTTCGCGTTCTTGCGCGGCGCCACGAACACGCCCGGGGCAAATCCTTCGTCGATCGCAAATTGCGCCGTGTCCTCGGATGTGATCAGCAGACCGCCTTGCTCTACGAAGGCCTTCAGATGCGCCACTCCCGCCAGTCCAAGCCCCGGACGTATGTCCTCCGTCGCATCGATCTTCCCTAGATTCGGTGTTAGCGCCGTCTTCTGCCACGGCAGCGCGTTGCCCCACATGGGCATTCCCTCTACAATGGCTCGCGGCGAGACCTGTCCCGCCGGCGCGAAGATAATCACGTCGTACTTCGAGCGTAACTCCGCTTCCCGCGCTGCTGTCTGCGTGCTGATGTAGTCGTACGGCACATGCAGCTTATCGAACGCCATGCGCCACCAGCCTTCGGTCTGCGTGTAGAGCCAGGTGTGCATGAACGCGATACGCGGCGCTGCAGCCGCATGCGTATGTATGTTCGGCGAAGACGCCACGCTGTAAGCGTTCAGATCCAGCGGCGCAAGTGCCTCCTTCAATCGCGCATTCTCCACGTGACCGATCAGCAGCGATCCGGCCTGAAACTTGTGGCCGCCCTCTTCGAAGGGTTCTTCCGCCACCGATATCTCCGCGCCTTTCAGTGCGTACACCAGCGCCGCCAGGCTGATCTCACCTGAATTGTTGATCCCGTAAAGCGGGCCTGCCCCAGCCAGGTTGCCGCCTATCTGGTCCACGTCTGAAACCAGCTCCATCTTCTTTGTGAGTATCGATCGGTCTGTTACGCGTACGGCGCGCGCATCGAAGAGATCGCCAAATGACCAGCCCGTATCGTCGTAAGGATGCTTTTGCGGATCCTCCGGCGACCAGTATTGCCGATCCAGCAGCGCGTCTGCCACGCGCGAGAATGGCTGATCCATGCGGATCACGTAGCTGCCAGCCGCAAACGTCTCCTCATGTGGCTTCGCCGCGGCGTTCGGCTTATCATCGGAGGGCCGTGGTGCATGCGCCGGCGGCTCAATCGTCACCTTCGCTGCTTCGCTCAATCTTTGAATCTCGACGTGCTGCGCCGCCAACACCTTGAGAAGCTGAAGCTGCCTATTCAAAACGTTTTCATCCGCAGGCAGAACATATGCCGCCGGCCCTGCGTCCTGCGGTTTTAAGATGGACCGTTTGCTCTTCTCGTAATAGTCGCTTAGAAAGTGCTTACCGTTATGTGCGAAATAGGAAAGCGTAGATAACAGCGCCGTTTCTTCATAGTTATTGTTATCGCGCTGTGACCACACCACGGTTGGGTACGGTGGGTTCTGGCGATACCACGTCCTCGAATATTCGTCAGGCGTAAGGATGCGCTTCTCGGTATCCGCGCCTCCGTTCCCGAATGTCTCATACAAGCGGCTGATCCCGTTGTGCAGTCCAGCCAGAAACATCAGGTAACCCGGACTCCACGTGTCGAAATTTCCGTGCGTAAACGCGCCCGGCATGCCAAAATTCTGCATCTGTTGCACGTTACGCCACGCCAGCATCGCCCATTCGTCCGCCAGCATCGGATCGATCCACGCATTGTATGGTCCGTCTCCCACCGTGTTGTCATATAGAAACGGAACAGATTCATGTAAGTCGTGCAGCACCTGTGCGTGCCAGGCTAGATAATTGTTGAGCACGTTTCGAGTAAGGTCCAGCGTGATGCCCATGGCGTCGCGGTTGTTATCGTGCGCGACATAGTGGCCCCAATAAATAAGCCGCGGCCAATTCTCACCCGGATGCGCCTTATGCCACTTATAAATGTCTACCATTCGGTCGCGCCCATCCACTTCCACCACCGGCGTAATCAGCGTCACCATATGTGTTCGGATGAACTGAATGTAAGGAGAGTTGTCGACGATCAACCGGTACGCCAGCTCCATCAGCGCCGTCGGAGCCCCGGTTTCTGGCGAGTGGATCGTACCCGTGATGTAGTAAACGGGAAAGGACTGCGCAACTAGGTCCGCCGCTGTCTTGTCGTTCATCCCGATCAAGCGCGGATCCCCCAGCTTGGCCAACCGTGCATCGTTCTCTTTCTCCCGCGCCATCAACGATTCGTCGGCAATTGCCGCCGCAATCATCTCGCGTCCTTCTTCGCTATGCCCGATCGTGATCACCTTGATGCGCGGACTGGCCGCGGCCAACATCCGGAAATACCGGTACACATCCTCCGCGTACGGCAACATGTCCGGAGCTCCTGCGACATCGCCCAACACCTTGGCCGGCGTCGGTACGGTATTCGACGCTGGCAGGTAGTCGGTCAACGGCGAATTCAGAGACGGTGCTGTGGTGTATTTCTTGATCCGCTGCGTGTAGTCCTGATCCAGCGGCTGCTTCGGATCGCGCGCGAAGTCTTCATTGCCGACGTTCTGCGCCCAAACTCGAAAACTCGGCGCTACGGCTGCAAACAACAATGTGAGGAACAGCAATGGGATTCGATTCATCACTGTTCATTTTGCAACGAGGCGGTTCCAATGCCGCCCGCAGCCGCCCGCCTTACTTCGTAGGCTCGGCTCTAACCGCGGTCATTAAGCCCCGGCCCGGTTTCTTGCGTTCTTCGCAGAAATTGTCGACAAATTTGGCCTCTCTTCCCCGAATCCTCAGGTAAGGTCCTAGAAATCCCACTACATTCGCGATGAGCAGGAGCGCAAAGATCCCGCTCCCGAGTGCGATATGCGAGTAGCCGATCCACTTCCCCAGAGCAACATCGATAAGGATGAGCCCACCCGATACGAAGAAGCCAATCGCCATCAGGCGTTTCGTAGAGAGCGTATAAATCTCAACCCTGGACCGCACCAGAATGCACCCGAGTCCAATGAGGACCAGCCCCAGGAATCCCCATTTGATCAGGGAAACGATATAGATAGGTGGGCTCGCTCCGTCAAGTGCGCGGTAAATCTGCCAGTCTTCCAGGTAATCGAAAAGCGCTGCCGCCGCGACGCCTAGCGCCAACAGCCGCGTCCGGCTCGTGAACACCCTGGCCAGGGACCAGATCGAGATCGCATAAAGAGGAATAAATACTAAGTCGAGATCATTGGCCAACGCCATGTTCTTTTCCGCCGGCCCGCTTTTCGCGAAGTCCTTGCGGTGCAGCACCGCATTGATGTCATCCACGCCGCGCGAAATCTCGAGTGCGATCACCGGCGAATCCACGTCATGATTGAACACATGTGGATATGGATACTTGCCGATAACTATCGCCAGTATGCCGCCCCAAAGGATGGTGGCGAGCGCGGCCAAAGCCGCGAGATCGGTAGCACGCATCATTGGCCTCCTTCGTTCGCGGGATTTTCACAATGTATCTTGGGATCCTTGCCCGCCAGATAATCGTCGATACAATCCAGCGCGGCTGGTTTGCTCTGTAACAGGCTGCTCCAAGTGTCGCCAATACACTGCTGCTGGGTTGCATCTAGTTTCCAGGAAAGTGGAGCGTCTTTGCACTTATCGCTCCCGTTATAGTCCACGTGCGCATCCCATATATCGATATTCTGCGTTGCGTAGTATCTGGCGAAAAATTGCAACTGATTATGCGCCACGGCATTTTGCGCAAAGTCGCGCATGTTGTACAAAGCAACTCCAGGCGCCAAAATCTGGAATCCCCAACCTACGATCTTCGGCCCTGGAGCAGGGCCTGACGCATTGAAGTGCCGGATCTGCAGAATCAAAATGTCGATCGGCTTCGCACTCTGCCCGCCGGATCCTTGATCTTGAATCCGGAGATCATTTAGAACTTGTTGGTCCTCGAGCGCTTCTCCCAGCCACGCTAGCAGCGAGCTGATCCCGAAGTTATCGTAATAGCCGCCGTCCACGAAATGATAGCCAGGAGCAAACGGCGCATCTAGATCTGGCCGGGCAGCCGGGGCAACATAAGAAAACGACGCCGATAGGCGTGCTGCCGTATTCACGCGAATGTCGTAGCTGCCGCGTTGCGTCGGATAGAGATCGTAGAAATTCTTGATTCGGAAGTTGCGCGGGGTACTAGGAAAGCGCGTATTCGAGAACACCACTGGCTGGCCGCTTTCCACCAGCATCGAATTGATGAGCAGTGCCGGCATGTTGCCTGCCCGCGCAGCTTCCGACCAATCCGATAACATGGTTCCTCTTTTGCCACCCGTATCGTCCAGATTGTTGATCGCTGCCCACTTCATTTCAAGCGCCCAGCCGCGGTCAATCGTCCTGTTTTTGCGAAACCACGGCACCATCGTGCGCCAGAAATCCGGCACCGTCCAACCCCAAGCAACTTCATCAATCGCGGGCTGCAAAGCGTTTCGCGCAACTTCGCAGGGCTTTATCTTCTTTGCGAAGCTCGCCGCGTAAATAATCGACCCCAGCGAGCCGCCTGAAACCGAGCTCACCGCCGCCACCGATTCCCGGAATCCTGAATACTTGCCCTCTAGCCCACTGACAACTTGAGCCGTCCAAGCGGCTGCTTGAATTCCTCCTCCGGGCGTCGCAATCAGAATCAAACGTTTCTTCGCGCCCTTCTTTTTTAGCCGGGCCTTCAGGTAGGCCGGCGCCGTCAGCGGTTCTCGCAGCCTTGGCTCGAATCTTTCTACTCGAAAAAAGTGATCCGATTGTGGAACAAAAAGAGTGATAGCCGACAGGATCCCCAGCGTCCACAACAGAGGAAACCGGTATCGATCGAAGAAAAATGTCAACGTCGCCAGGCTCCAACACGCCACGATAAAGAACAGCAGCACAAACGCGAGTGCCGGAACCTTCGCCGGCGCCGCCGTGATGTTTCCCTTCGCATAAGCAATCCCGAGATAGAACAAGAAAGCAATTACGAACAGCGACAAAGCAAAAACTTGCCCGGATTGCAGCCTTAACTTTTCTCCGGGAGCAGGTTCCACGTTGATCAAATAGCCCTGACCGGCGGGCCTGAGTATTTCGAGCGGCCACTGCCCGAGTGCCCCAACCCGGTTCTTCACAGCCCTCGACCAGCCCGATGACCAGCAATAGATATCGTCAAACAAACGTTCCAACGGCCGGATAAGATATGCCGGAAACACCAGGAATGGAGGTGGGTGCGGCGTGCTCTTCGGATCGGTCAGCGCGAGTTGAACCACTTTCGCGGCAAATACGCAAACGAACGCCGCAACCGCCCCGAGCGCCAGCGGCACGCTGTTCCATCCGCTCTCCGGAATGGTCCGCAGGTAGACACAGGTATCGAGAACCGCCGCCGCCACACAACCCGAAAGGAACGTTAATAAGGGACGCTTCTGCGAAAGCTCCAGAGCGAGCTTTCCCTCAAAACGCAGATTGCCGTAATACAAAATCAGGTTGAGCGTCGTTACAGCAGTAAAGGCCAGCAGAAATGCCGTAAACGACACCAGAAACAGGTACCATCCGTCCCTGGCTTGGTCGAGTAGGTTCGCCAGCAGGTTACTCCACAGCGAAAACGGCCCAAACGCCGCGAGCAATAACAGGAAGAATAGCGGCACCCGCAACAGATAAGCCAGTCGCAGCCCCTTACCGATTGAACTCCAGTCCATGGCGACCTTCCCTATGTCCGCTACGGCCCTTTAAGGCGCAACCATAAAGCCGCTTACGCCGCGAAAGTTCCGAGGAATTTGTTGAGTATTAGCACATTCCCTTAAACTTATAAGCGCAAATGGTGCGCGATCAAGGCCAAAATTCGCGAGCGCTAGTGTAATCGCTACTTTCTCATTAATTGTCCTAGGCTTTACTCGTCTTCAACGCCGCCTCGCCTCATCAAAACTGCAATCTCCCGCCTCAGCGGATCTTCGCTCCGGTTGAGCTTGTCGATAACGCCTTCGCGGTCTTCCGGGGTTCGGTCCTGGTTCAGCTTGAACTTCCCTTCGAGATTCGATATTGGAATCTCAAACCCGGCGATCAGCGGCAGTCTCTGCTTGATCCAGGGCTGCCCCGGTTCGAAATCCCACTTTTCCGCAGAAGGCCCCTCATGCTCTTCTACCAGCTTCCGCAGCAGCTCCACAAGATCGGATTCGCCAAGTGGCATCGGTCTCCCGTACGCATGAACCGCCACGTAATTCCAAGTCGGAACGCTCTTCTGATTTGCGTACCACGTCGGGGAAATATAGGCGTGCGGCCCCTGAAATATAATTAAGGCCTCGCTCCCGGATTGCAGATGCTCGAACTGCGGATTCTTTCTCGCAAGGTGAGTTCGAAGCACGCCGTACGGCCGAACGTCTCGCTCCAGCACGAATGGAAGATGTGAGGCTATCATTTCGCCGTTCTGCTGCGTAACGAGCGTGGCAAAACTGAAACGCTCCATGAAGTCTTGCAGCACGCCCGTGTCTCGCTCTCGGAATTGATCGGGGATATACATCGCAGGTCAACCGCTAGTCTCGCAAATTGGCTCGCGGCATTTCGGCGGCCCTGTTACCATCGCATTGGATCTGTCTCTATGAATCGGATCGAAATTAACCCGGTCCTGTTGGGCGGAAAACCAGTCGTCCGGAATACCCGCATATCAGTCGAACTACTCCTCCGCAAGCTAGCAGAAGGAGCCACCATCCCCGAGCTTCTGGACGCCTACCCACGTCTGACCGCCGACGACGTGCGAGCCTGCCTTGCGTACGCCGCCGATACCATCGCTAACGAAGAAGCGTTTAGCCTCGCTTCCGAGTAAGCCGGCCAGATGCCTGACGTTCGTTCTTTAAGTCGGTCGAGTTGACAAAAGGCTCTGCCAACAAGTGTAGAAATCCGATCAGACTCCAAGCGTTTGCGCGCAGATGCGTGAAATTGACGACCGCGACCTTGCCGCGCTGCAGCATCAAGTACAGGTCAAGGTCATCTGTCAGCACGGTACATCGTTGGGTGCGCGCAACCGCAGCAATGGCTGCGTCCACGAGTCCGAGAATAGGGTAGAGTGGATCCTCAGCCGCCCGAACACTGGATATTTCCGCCTCAGTCAAGAGTGAGATTGTCTGTCTTAGAAACTGCTTGACCTTCGGTCGTTCAGCTCCGGGGAGGTCAGTTAAGTTGCTGACTTCTGCCAGAATATGAGCCACTGTGTACAGCGGCTTCCATAGATTAAGTAGACCAAGCAACAACTCGTAATCGCTGATCGTGTACTTGCGCGTTCGTTTGAAGTTCTCAATGCGTCTGCGATTAACCGAGCCAACAGCCAACAGGACCAGGAGGCTGGTATCTATCAATAAACCGGCATTACGGGTTACTTCGAATTTCATTGCGACGCAACTTCACGCAACTTCATGGCGACCAGCTCCCCGGTGTTCGCGTCGATGAGAAAGCGTCTATACTGCACGGGGTCAGCCAAATGCGTTAAAGATGTGATCTCAGCCCGGGGCACACTCAACGTGATGCTCCAAACCTCGCGTTCTTTGTAGGAGTCCCTCTCAATCTCTTCAAGATCAGAGGAGCTTTGCCCGAGGATCTCCGCCGCCTTTGCTTTTGCGATTTGAACCGCCTGTTTGACATCAATCATCAGGTACCCGTTGACTCCTGAAAGTGGATTGCGCCTCGGCTCACCCAACGTGCGAGCAATCTCCCCGAACCAACCACTTACCGCCTGAATCTACCCATCTTACGCGCGATTCTTCACGGCGGCCAAATCCAGTCACAACTCACATCATTCTCATTCTAGAGAACTTAACCACAAACCGCTTTTTCCTCCATGTTACACTTTAACTAAGAAGCTGACTCGCTTCTAACATCTCGAAACCGCCGGAACGCCCGCTGTGGCCGCTCCGGCTTTTTCATTTCCAGCGCCCGCGAACCCGGCGTCACCCGAATCGCGGCGGAAACCGCAACCGAGCCGCGACTGTAAAGGAGCGGTCTCCAAAAGGAGCAACCAACATGGCCACCGACGCCCAAATTCTTGCAAACCAACCGAACGCCCAGCACAGCACCGGACCCAAAACAGACGACGGCAAAGCCGCATCCTGCAAGAATAACTTCCGCTACGGTCTAACCGGCGCCTCCTTCATCGTCCTAGACTTCGAAGACCAGGACGAATACGATCACCTGCTCTCCGGCCTCCGCTTCGAGCATCAGCCTTCCACTATGACCGAATCCATCTTGGTCGAAAACATGGCGCAATCCCATTGGCTTCGCAAACGCGCCATCTACCTACAAGATCAGTGCGCCACGGACGAAGAACTCACCCTCGAAGAACAGCAAAAGCAGCTCGCACTTTTTATTCGCTACCAAACGACGCACGACCGCGCCTTTCACCGTTGCCTCACTGACCTCCTAAAGCTAAAAGCCGAAAAGCGCAGAAGCGAAATTGGGTTCGAATCGCAGCAGCACAAGAAAGCTCAAGAACTACGCCGCGAAGCTGCCGAAAAACGCAAACAGGAATTGCATAAATTCGCCCTCATGCTTGCCGAAGCCAAGGTAGACTACCAGGTTTTGGAAAATTTCAATCTTGAATACACCAATGAACGCAATTTTGGCGTTGCGAGTCACCCGCAAGAGGTCCAAAAAGCCGCCTAATCTCTCCCCTCACTCCACCGCCCACACGTGTGTCCGCTCCGTTACTACAGGGAGCGCCTGCGCTCCGTTTACCATTAGGAGCGTGGACCCGCTCGTCCTCAAGACCCTCTTGCACGAAGTCGCCGTGCTCACCGGCGAGCACGCCATCCTTGTCGGCGTCTCCTCTGCTCTCGCCATCGTCATCGGTATCTCGCTCGGCATCGCCGGCACCCGCCACGTCGCCCTTCGACAAGTCTCGGTCACTGTCGCTAGCGTTCTCCAGACCATCCCAAGCCTTGCGCTCTTCGGCTTCCTGCTTCCGGTGCCTCTCATCGGCGGAATCGGCCGCCACACCGCCATCATCAGCCTCGTCCTCTATTCGTTGCTGCCCATCTTGCGCAACACCATCGTCGGCATCACCACCGTCGATCGCCCCGTGCGCGAAGCCGCCATCGCCATGGGCATGACCGATTCGCAACTGCTGCGCCTCGTCGAGCTTCCCCTCGCCGCGCCCACCATCATCGCCGGCATCCGCATTGCGCTCGTCACCAACATCGGAACCGCTGTCATCGCCGCTGTCATCGGAGGCGGAGGCCTCGGCGTCCTTATTTTTCGGGGCGTTGCATCCGCCGATACTTTGCAGATCCTTGCAGGCGCCATCCCTGCCGCTGCGCTCGCCCTCCTAGCCGATGCCGGCATGAGCGTCATCGAGCGGAGAATGGCCATCAGATGACGCGCGCCGTCGCCGTTCTTTGCTCCCTCGCGCTCCTGTGCTCCTGTTCGCACAAGAACGTCATCGTAGTCGGCTCGAAGAACTTCACCGAGCAGCTCATCCTCGGCGAAATCGCCGCCCAGCAGCTCGAGCGCAAGCTTCACATTCGAGTCGAACGCAAACTCTATCTCGGCGGCACGCTGCTAGCTCACGAGGCCATCCTGCACGGTGACATCGACATCTATCCCGAATACACCGGCACCGCCGGCAGTGTCATCCTGAAGCAGTCGGTCCCGGATGACACAATTCGCGCATACATGGCCGTCAAGGACGAATACCTCAAACGCTTCCACTTGGTGTGGCTCCCGCCTCTTGGCTTTAACGACACCTTTGCCATGGTAGTTCGCACCGCTGACGCCAAGCGCCTCAGCGCGCCCGACCTCTCATCTGCAAACTCGCGCGCCTGGCGTCTCGGAATCGGCTTCGAGTTCCTCACGCGCCCCGACGGCCTCCAGCGTTTAAATAAGGTCTACTCGATTCGCGTGGATGGCACGCCCAAAAGCATGGATCTCGGTCTGCTGTACCAGGCCCTCCGCCAGAACAACGTCGATATGGCTGCCGGAAATTCCACCGATGCGCCTCTCACCGACGCGGCCTTTACGGTCCTCAAAGATGACAAGAAAGCCTTTCCGCCCTACACCGCCTGCTACGTTGTTCGCGAGCGCCTCCTCGAACAGCAGCCAACCGTCAGATGGGCGCTAACGCTGCTGCAGAACCGCATCGGCGACAACACCATGCGCAATCTCAATCGCCGTGTTGAGATCGATCATCAGCCCGTCGAAAAGGTGGCGCGAGACTTTCTGCAGACTCAGTGGTGAAGGAACCATGATCAATAAGCTCGTTATCGAAAATCTGAAACACCGTTGGGTCCGCACCTTCTTGTGTGCGCTCGTCATCGGTGTTCAGGTCATGTCGATTCTCACGTTGATGGGCCTTAGCCGCGGCATGCTGCAAGATTCCGCCGACCGCGCAAAAGGCACCGGCGCCGATATCTTCCTGAAGCCCGACACCCAAGGCACATTCTCGCTCTCTTCCGGCCAAATCGATCAGAAATTTGTGGCCTTCGTCGCTCGCCAGCCGCATGTCGCACAGGCTCTTGGTGTTCTGATCATGCCGGTCGAACTGATCACCACCATGAACGCGGTCGACGTTCCGCAGTTTGAAAAGATGAGCAGCGGTTTTCGTTTCCTCTCCGGCGGCCCGCCGCAGGCGCCTGACGACCTCATTGTTGATAATTACTATGCCGAACAAAACAAGCTGCACGTCGGTAGCACCATCAAGCTTCTCAATCACAATTGGCGTGTCTGCGGCATCGTACGGGGTGGCGTGCTCGGCCATCTCATTGTGCAACTGTCAACCCTGCAGCGCCTCACCGGAAATGCGAACCCACCGCGCGTCTCTCAAATCCTGGTCAAGCTCGATAACCCCGCGCTCACGCCGCAAGTCGTCAATCAGCTCAACACCCTTCTCAAAGGCAATCTGCGCGCCATCTCCATGAAAGACCTGCAATCGCAGTTCAGCGTCAGCAACATCCCTCAGCTCCGCGCCTTCATCGGCGTCATCACTGTTTTGGCAGTCGTGGTCGGTTTCCTGGTCGTCTTTCTCTCCATGTACACGGCCGTCATCGAGCGCACGCGCGAGATCGGCATCTTGAAGGCGCTGGGCGCAAAGCCGCTCATCATTCTCGACATTCTCGTGCGCGAGGCCGTCGTGCTGGCGCTGGTAGGCTCTGTCATCGGCATCATTCTTTCCTTTGGCAGCAAGGCCGTTATCACGAGTCTTATGCCCGCGTCGCTTCGTGTCATTAATGTCCCCGACTGGTGGCTCATCGCCGCTGCCATCGCGCTCGGCGGAGCGCTTCTGGGCGCTATTTATCCCGGTCTCAAAGCCGCTCGCCAGGATGCGATCGAGGCGCTCGCTTATGAGTAGCCCGCTGCAGGCTCCCTCACCCGAGATCATTCGCGTCCGCGACCTGCGCAAGATCTATCACCTGGGCGAAGTTGATGTGCCCGCCTTGCGCGGTGTCGATCTCGATGTTGCTCGCGGCGAATTTCTGGCCGTCATCGGCCCCTCCGGCTCCGGCAAATCGACGCTGTTCCATGTCCTCGGCGGCCTCACCCCACCCACTACTGGCGAGATCTGGATCGATGGCGTCGACCTGCGCAAAATGACCGAGAGCGAGCGTACCGAAATGCGCCAGAAGAAAGTCGGTTTCGTCTTCCAGAAATACAATCTTCTGCCCACACTCACGGCGCGCGATAACATCGCCATCGCCCAATCGCTCGCCGGCGTGCACAACCCGCCGCCCGGCTTCGACAACATTTTGGAGCTGCTGGGCATCAAGAACCGGCTCCATCACCGCCCGCGCGCTTTATCAGGCGGCGAGCAGCAGCGCGTTGCCATCGCCCGCGCGCTCGTGAATCAGCCCGCGATCCTGCTCGCCGACGAACCTACCGGCAATCTCGATACTGCCAATTCAAATGCCGTGCTCGATATTCTGCGTGGCCTGAACAAGCGCCTCGGCCAAACCATTCTGATGATCACGCACAATCCGGAAGCCGCCGCATTCGCTGACCGCATCGTCGCCATGCGCGATGGCCGCATCGTTGTCCAATAAGTGGCCGCCCTTTAACCCATGCCAATATCGAATTCTCCGCGCGGCCGAGTCGCGCATGTCCTGCCATGGGCCAACATCGGCGGAACCGAGCTGCAGACCTTACGCCTCGCCCAAGCAGCGCGCCAACTTGGCTATTCGAACCTGATTTATGTACCCGCCGGGGCCGCCAAGGTCCAGGCGCTGTTCGCGGACGACCACTTTGAAGTCCTCGAATACAACCAGGTTCAGCCCAGCTACACCAAACCCTCGGAATTTTGGAAGAACTCCCGTCATCTGGCCTCCAGCTTCCGCGACCGCAAAATTCAGATCCTCCACTGCTCCGACATTCTGGCCGCGCATTTCACCGGTTTCGCCGGCCGCATGGGCGGCTCACGAGTCATCACGCACGTCCGCAATCACTACCCGTCTATCGGCCGTCGAGAGAAAAGTCTTCTGCTGCCCGTCGAGCTCTTCGTCTTCGTCTCGAAGAACACCTGCGAAAACTTCGGCATCGAACGCGGACGCAGGCGCTCGCGAATCCTCTACGATGTCCCCGGCGTCGTCTACAAACCCGTCGCAGATCGCGCGGCCGCGCGCGCAAGTTTCGGCTTACCTCCGCATGGACACGTCTTCGGAATGGCCGCGCGCGTGTCCCCGCAGAAAGATTTCCCCACGCTCATCCAAGCGGCACGCATGGTTTCCGAAAAGCTGCCCGATTCCTCATTCCTCATTGCCGGCGACCATCAACTCGAAGCGCCTCATCGCGCCCATTACGAAACCCTGCTGCCGCTGCTCGAGGAAACCGGCATGCGCGAACGATTCTTCTTCGCAGGTTTCCAAGCCGAGATGAGCCCCTTCTACGGAGCCATCGACACCTTCGTCCTCTCCTCTAATTGGGAAGGTCTCCCGACGGTCGCGCTCGAAGCCGTCATGTATGCGCGTCCCGTTGTCAGCACCCAGGTCGGCGGCATCGCGGAAGCAATCCAAGACGGTGTGAACGGCTTTCTCGTCCCGCCGAAGTCGCCGGAAATTCTCGCCAACCGCCTCATCCAAATCGCCACGGATCGCGCGCTCGCTCAGCGCATGAACGAAGCCGCCCAGCGCACTCTCACCGAGACCTTCGGCCAGGAACGCTTTCTCAAGCAAGTGGACCAACTCTATTCCGGTCTATTGCGCCGCCGCCGCTGACTCCATCCAGAAACGCATGCCCTTGAAGTCGAACGTCGCCGTCGCGTGGTTCAGCAGACCCATGCCTACGGTCGCATCAACCGCCGGAAGATTCGCATCCTTCGTTCCGAAATACAGCGGGCCGTCCTGCAGCAAAGCAATGCCGCGAAATGTTACCGCGCCATCGTCGGCCCGCGCCAGCTTGATACCTTCCTGCGTATACGGGAACAGGTCCTTCGGTTTCGCTTTGCTCTGTTTCTTGAGCCCGAGCTTCTCCACCGAGCCCGGATAAATCAATATCGTTCCCGTAAACAGAGTGTCGAGCTGCACATCCACCGGTTGCCCGTTCACGGCGAAACCATCGGCCGTCAGCGTCACCGGCCCCCAATGGCCAACATGCTTGATCACCAGGTCGCTGCATTCTCGCGGGCACGGCTGAGCATCCGTCTGCGGCTCGGAGATCCGCAGCACGTGGTTTTGCGCGTCAATCTGCACGACCCGATTCTTGAATGCTCCGTACGTGAGTGCTCCATCGCCCGGCAGCGGCTCAATCTTCTGCCCCGGCTTATCGGGCTGCGGCGTAGTATCCAACACCATGAACGGAAAATCGCCTAATTGCAAATCGCCCAGCCGCGCTCCGGGCACAATCGTCTGCTGCACTTGGTTGATATCGCCGCCATCGCTGCCTTTCAGTGCCTGCAAATCGACTCCCAGCGTCTGCGCCGCCTTCGTATCCAGATACGCGTTCGCCTCACCCAAATCGATCAGCAGCCGCAGCGTCTTGCCGATTCCCGTCGTCAGGTCTACGCACGGCAGCCCCGAGCAATCGAGCAGCGGCACCTCTACCATTCGCGGCGGTGCCGCCCGAAACTGCCCGAACATCGGCGCAACCACCAGACAAAATCCCAAGACCAAACGCGCGTAGCTCACACCTATATTGTGAGCGGCCCGAATATCGTCAAAGAGGTGAGGGATAGACACCGTGTCGGCTAAGAAAAACGAGCTAGCTCGGGCTATCCGTCAGCATCGTCTGCAAGCGCGGGCTGAGTTGGCGCGCGTGGCCGAACCACTGCTGCAGCCGATCCAGATAGATATAAACAACTGGCGTCGTATAGAGCGTCAAAAGCTGGCTCACGATCAATCCGCCGACGATCGTGATCCCCAGCGGCCGCCGCATCTCCGACCCGACTCCGGTTCCAAGCGCCAGCGGCAGGCCGCCCAGCATCGCTGCCATGGTCGTCATAATAATGGGCCGGAAGCGCAGCAGGCAGGCTTCATAGATGGCGTGCTTCGAATCGATACCTTGTTTGCGCTCCGTCTCCAGCGCAAAGTCGATCATCATGATCGCGTTCTTCTTGACAATGCCGATCAGCAGAATAATTCCGATCAGCGCAATTACCGTCAATTGTTCCTGGCAAAGAATCAGCGCCAGCAGCGCGCCCACTCCTGCCGAGGGAAGGGTCGACAAGATCGTGATCGGGTGAATGTAGCTCTCGTATAGCATCCCAAGCACGATATAAACCGTAATCAGCGCTGCCAGAATCAGCAGCGGCTCGTTCTTGAGCGATTGCTGAAACGCCTGCGCTGTCCCAGCAAACGCCCCGCGCACATTCGCCGGCATTCCAATCTCCTGCTCCGCCCGCTGAACGATCGTGACCGCGTCGCCCAATGCCGCGCCGGGAGCGAGCGCGAACGACAGCGTTATGGATGGGAACTGCCCTTGATGATTCACCGTCAGCGACGTCAGCGCAGTTTTGAAATGCGTGAACGTCGAGATCGGTATCGGCGTGCCATTGTTTGAGCGCACGTAGATCGAATCAAGAGAGGTGGGATCCTGCTGAAACTCGGGCAGCACCTCCAGCACTACGTGATACTGATTCATGCCCGTGTACATCGTCGAGACTTCCCGCTGCCCAAACGCGCTGTAAAGCGTCGTGTCAATCGCCTCCGGGTTCACGCCCAGACGCGACGCCGTGCTGCGATCGATAATTAGTCGCGTCTCGAGCCCGTGTATCTGCTGATCCGTGTTCACGTCCAGCAGCGCGGGAATGGTCTTCAGCTTGTCCATCAACTTGGGCGCCCATTCGTTCAGGTCGCGCAGGCTGTCGGATTGCAAAGTGTATTGAAATTGAGAATTGCTGCCGCGTCCGCCTACCCGAATGTCCTGTGCGGCTTGCAGATAAAGCGTCGCGCCCGGTATACGCGCCAGCTTGCCGCGCAACCGGTTGATTACTTGGTCCGCCGATGCTTTGCGCTCGTTCAGCGGCTTTAGTTGCGCCCACATAGAGGCGACATTCAACGTTCCGCCGCCGGTAAAGCCTTGGACATCGGCCATGGCGGGATCGGCTTGTACGATTCTCAAGAAGTCGTGCATCTTCTCGCGCATTGCCGCAAACGAGATGTCCTGGTCCGCAACAATCGCGCCGCCGATGCGCCCCGTGTCCTGCTGCGGGAAAAAGCCCTTCGGCACGATGATGTAGAGATACACGTTGATCGCCACCGTTACCAGCGTGATCACCAGCGTGAGCTGCGGGTGCCGGAGAACGGCGGCGAGGCTCTTCCCATACGCTCGGTGCACGCTATTGAACACGTACTCGCATGCCCGGTAAACCCAATTGTGCCGCGCATTCAGCTGCGGCCGCAGAAACTTCGCCGACATCATCGGCGTGGTCGTCAGCGAGACCACCAGCGAAATGCAAATCGCGATTGTTAAGGTGATAGCGAATTCGCGGAACAGCCGCCCCACGATGCCGCCCATTAGCAAGATCGGAATGAAGACCGCTACCAGCGAAGCGCTCATCGAAAGCACGGTGAAGCCGATCTCTTTCGCTCCCTGCAGCGCGGCTTTCACTGGCGCCCAGCCTTGCTCCAGATAGCGTGTGATGTTCTCGATCACCACAATCGCATCGTCCACCACGAATCCGGTCGATACGGTCAGCGCCATCAGCGACAAATTGTCCAGCGTGTAGCCCAGCAAGTACATCGCGCCGAACGTACCGAGCAAAGACAGCGGAACGGCAATGCCGGGAATGATGGTCGCCCAGGTGTTGCGCAGAAAGAAAAACACCACCAGGATCACGAGCACTACCGAAAGCAAAAGAGAGATTTCGACGTCGTGAATCGAAGCTCGAATCGTCGTAGTGCGGTCCTGCGCAACACGCAGGTCAACGGCGGGCGGAATCGAAGCCTTCAACTGCGGCAGAACAGCCAGAATCCGATCTACTGTGTCAATGATATTCGCCGCCGCCTGCTTGAAGACCGCGATGATAATCGCGGGCTTCCCGTTGTCCAGGCCGTCGTTGCGCGTGTTCTCCACCGAATCGATCACGTTGGCGACATCCCTCAGGCGCACCGGCGCGCCGTTGTGATAGCTCACGATCAGCGGCGCGTATTGCGCTGCATGAAAGAGCTGGTCGGTCGCATTGATTTGCCAGCGCGTCTGGTTGTTCTCAACCGATCCCTTCGCCTGGTGTGCGTTCGCGTTTTGTAGCACAGTCGCCACATCCGTCAGCGCCAGGTTGAACGTGTTCAGAATCGTGGGGTTGACCTGCACTCGTACCGCCGGCCGCGAGCTGCCCCACGCCTCCACTTCGCCTACGCCGTCGATCTGCGCAATCTTCTGAGTAAGAATCGAATCCGCAATGTCGTACATGTGCGGGCGGTCGTAGATATCCGATGTCATCGCGAGCATCAGAATCGGCGAATCGGCCGGATTTGCTTTCCAATAGCCTGGATTGCTGGGCAAATCGGCGGGAAGCTGCCCGCGGGCAGCGTTGATGGCCGCCTGTACGTCGCGGCCGGCAGCGTCGATATTGCGGTCGAGGTCGAACTGCAGCACGATCCCCGTGCTGCTCAATTGGCTCGACGACGTCATTTCCGTCACGCCCGCGATCCGTCCGAATTGCCGCTCGAGCGGCGTCGCCACTGCCGAGGCCATGGTCTCCGGACTCGCGCCCGGCAGGTACGCGTGCACAAAGATAGTCGGGAACTCGACTTGCGGCAACGGCGCGACAGGCAGCAAGCGAAAAGCAAGTCCGCCCGCCAATGCCAGTGCTCCAGTCAGCAGCATCGTCGCCACTGGGCGCTTGATAAACGGGGCCGATAAGTTCACAACTTACTCCGCATGTACCGGCTGAGTGTAGCCATGCCGCGCCGCTCTCGCTGCGCGCGAACGAGTGACTCGCTTCGCGAGCCTGTCAAAGAAAAGATAAACCACCGGTGTCGTATAAAGCGTCAGCGCTTGGCTGACAATCAACCCGCCGACAATCGTAATTCCCAACGGTCGCCGCAGTTCCGACCCAACTCCGGTTCCCAAAGCCAATGGCAACCCGGCGAATAACGCGGCCATGGTCGTCATCATGATCGGCCGGAACCGCAGCAGGCACGCCTGGTAAATCGCATCGAGCGGTGTCTTGCCGTCGTTCCGCTCCGCATCCAATGCGAAGTCAATCATCATGATCGCGTTCTTCTTCACAATGCCGATCAGCAGGATGATTCCGATCAGCGCCACCACGTTGAAATCGTCATGGCAGATGAAGATGGCTAGAATCGCACCCACGCCCGCCGAAGGCAGCGTAGAAAGAATCGTGATCGGGTGGATGTAGCTCTCGTACAAAACGCCAAGCACGATATACACCACCACCAGCGCCGCCAGAATCAACAGCGGCTCGTTCGAAAGCGAGTTCTGAAACGCCGCCGCCGTGCCTTGAAAACTCGAGTGAATGCTGAGCGGCAAGCCAATCTCCTGCTCTGCCTGCCGAATGGCAGTGACCGCGCTCCCCAGCGATTCGCCGGCCGGCAAATTGAACGAAATCGTCACCACTGGAAACTGGCCCTGATGATTCACTGTCAGCGGCGTAGTGGATTGCTCGAAATGCGTGAACGAGCTCAGCGGAACTTCAGCGCCGTTCGATGAATGCACATAGATGTTATCGAGCGCGGCCGGATTGCGGCGAAACTCTGGCGCCACTTCCAGTACCACGTGATACTGATTCAATTGCGTGAACATGGTGGAGACCAGCCGTTGGCCGAAGGCGTCGTACAACGTATCGTCGATCTGCTGCATGCCGATCCCGAGCCGCGAAGCCGTATCCCGGTCGATCACCAGCACCGTCTGCAGGCCTCCATTCTGCTGATCGGTCGCCACGTCGCGTAGCGCCGGCAGCGTCTTCAGCTTGTCCACCAGCCGCGTAGTCCAGGTGTTCAGCTCATCCGCCTTGGCGTCTTCGAGCGTGTATTGAAACTGCGTGCGGCTGACACGGTCTTCCACTGTCAAATCCTGAACCGGCTGCATGAATAGCGTGATGCCGTCCACTTGTGCGAGCTTCGGTTGCAAGCGGCGGATAATTTCATTCGCGCTGGCGTGCCTCACGTCCAGGGGCTTCAAATTAATCTGAATACGGCCGCTGTTGAGCGTCGTGTTGATGCCGTCGATGCCGATGAACGACGACAGGCTTTCGACCGAAGGATCCGCGAGGATCACGCGCGCCAGCGCCTGCTGCCGATCCGCCATGGCCGCGAACGAAACCGTCTGCGGCGCCTGTGAAACGCCCAGGATCACGCCCGTATCCTGTACCGGGAAGAATCCCTTTGGCACCAGGATGTACAACACTACGGTGGCAATCAGCGTCGCTAGCGTCACCATTAACGTGAGTGGTTGGTGCCTCAACACCCATTGCAGCGTGGTCCCGTATTGCCAGATCACCCAATTGAACACGCGTTCGGATTTGCGATAAAACCAGGTCTGCTCGTGTTCCGGTTTGTTGCGCAAAATCTTCGCGCACATCATCGGGGTCAGCGTCAGCGAGACCAGCGCCGAAACCAGAATCGTGATCGCCAGCGTAATTGCAAATTCCCGGAACAACCTCCCGACGATATCGCCCATGAAGAGCAGCGGAATCAACACTGCAATCAGCGAAACCGTCAGCGACACAATCGTGAAGCCGATCTGTTCCGATCCGCGCAATGCGGCCTGCAGCGGTGAATAGCCTTCCTCCAGGTATCGCGAGATGTTCTCGATCATGACGATGGCGTCGTCTACCACGAACCCCGTCGAAATCGTCAGCGCCATCAGCGTCAGGTTGTTCAGGCTGTAGCCGAGCAGATACATGACGCCGAACGTGCCCACAATCGAGAGCGGAACAGCAACGCTCGGGATAACCGTGGCAGCAAGGTTCCGCAGGAACAAGAAAATGACCATCACCACCAGCGCCACAGTCAACATCAGCTCGAATTGAACATCTTTCACCGACGCCCGAATCGTTGTGGTGCGGTCGGTGAGCACCGCCACGTCCACCGCCGAAGGAATCGAAACGCGCAGTTGCGGCAGCAGCGCTTTAATGCGATCCACAACTGCGATGATGTTCGCGCCCGGCTGCCGTTGAATGTTCACGATCACCGCCGGCGTGGTGTTCATCCACGCGGCTTCGTGCGTGTTTTCGGGGCCGTCAATTACAGTTGCAACATCCTCCAGCCGCACGGGCGCGCCATTTTTATAGGCGACGATAACGGAGCGGTATCCGGCGGGCGTAAGAATCTGGTCGTTCGCGCCGATTGTGTACGCCTGCCTGAGCCCGTCGAAGTTGCCCTTGGCCTCATTAATGTTCGTCTGGTTCAATGCTGTCCGCACGTCTTCCAAACTCAAGCCATAAGCCGCCAGTGCCGTCGGATTCGCGCGAATGCGCACCGCCGGTTTCTCTCCGCCGCTGATGGTCACCAGTCCCACGCCAGGCAACTGCGAGATCTTTTGCGAGAGCGTGGTATCGGCCAGATCCTCCACCTTCGTCAGCGGAACCGTAGTCGAGGTAAGCGCCAACGTGAGAATCGGCGCATCGGCCGGGTTCACCTTGCTGTAGATCGGAGGGTTCGGAAGATCGGGCGGCAAATACGTGCCCGCCGCATTGATCGATGCCTGAACCTGCTGCTCGGCCACGTCGATGTTCAGATCCAGATCGAACTGAAGCGTGATGATGGAGCTGCCGAACGAGCTCGTCGACGTCATCTGCTTCAATCCGGGAACCTGGCCGAAGGTCCGCTCGAGCGGTGCTGTCACCGACGACGCCATCACTTCCGGACTTGCGCCAGGATAGAAAGTCAAGCACTGGATGGTCGGGTAATCGACTTCGGGCAGTGCGGAAACTGGCAGTTGCTTATACGCGATGGCGCCGGCAATCAGGATGCCCGCCATCAGCAAGGATGTAGCGACCGGCCGCAGAATGAACGGCCGAGATGGACTCATTCCGCCTGGCTCCGTGCGGCCTTGGCGTTGGCGGGTGCCTGCCGCAGCGTTACCTTCATCCCATCGGTCAGCTTCTCGGCGCCATCCACCACCACTCGATCGCCCGGCGCGACACCCTCATCGATCGAAACGTCATTGCCCACGCTCAAGCCAACCTTTACGGGCCTCACTGCCACCGTGTCGTCGTCTTTTACCAGGTACACAAACGTGCCCGTGGGACCGCGTTGAATCGCGACTGCCGGCACGATGATCACCCCGCGTTTGGTGTCCAGCCAAAGCCTGATGTTCACAAACTGGTTGGGAAACAGCGCGTAATCGCTGTTTGGGAACACCGCCTTCAGGCGCGAAGTGCCGGTGGTGGTATCGATTTCGTTATCCACCGTCAGCAGCGTCCCCTCGGCCAGCCGCTTCGTCTCATCGCGGTCATACGCGTCCGCGCGCATGGTCACGTTTTGGCGCAGTTTCTGCAGCACGGGCGGAAGCTGATCTTCGGGGATGCTGAACAGAACCGCAATGGGCTGAAGCTGGGTGATCACTGCGAGTCCGTTCGCATCGGTCGCGTGAATCATGTTTCCTTCATCCACCAAGCGAAGGCCGATGCGTCCGCTGATCGGCGCGGTGATCTTGGTATACGTCAGGTTCAGCTTCGCGCTGTCGATGGCCGCCTGCGCCGCCGCAATCGCCGCCTGGTCAGCTTCGATAGAGCCGCGAACCTGGTCGGCCGTTGCGAGCTGTGTGTCAAGCTGCTGCTTCGCGATAATCTGATCCTTATAGAGCTGCTGGTCGCGTACGTAATTGATCTGCGCGTCCTGCAAGGCTGCCTGGTCTTTGGCGAGCGTGCCCTTCGCCTGATCCCAATTCCCCTTGGCTTGGTCGAGCGCGACCTGATAAGGCCGCGGATCGATCTGCGCCAGCACCTCACCTTTGCGAACGTTCTGCCCTTCTTTGAAGTTGACGCTGGTCAGTTGGCCGTCCACGCGCGTCTTCACCGTCACCGTGTTGAACGCCGTCACGGTGCCCAGGCCTTTCAAATAAACCGGCATGTCACCGCGCCGCGCCGCTGCCGCGACAACTGAAACATTGGCGGGCTTCATCATGCCCTTGGTCAGGGCGGACAGCGCCTGCTTCTTTGCCGTCTCGTACACGTAAAGTTTGTAGCAGCCAAATCCAATCAACGCGAAAACCAGCAGCCACACCCACCAGCGATTGGTGGAGGTGGCGCTCGCGTCGAGATTGACCGGGGATTCTGTAGGATTCGGCTCCAGCGCCGTAGGTGGCTTCATGCGAGGCCCTTCAAAATTGATGACACTACAAGACTATTAGACGTTCCAGCCCGCATTTTGTTGTGACGTAAGTAAAATGACGTGTACACGCGGATGGTGAGAATTTTACCGACCAGGCAGGAGTTGGCCGTCGCCGCTGCCGATCACGCCGCCGAATCTCTGCGCACGTTGCTCCGCCAGCAAGACATGGTCCGGCTCCTCGCCGCCACGGGCGCTTCTCAGATCGAATTCTTGAACCACCTGACTGCAATACGTGGCATCGATTGGTTACGCGTCGAGTTGTTCCACCTGGACGAATACGTCGGCCTCGGGATCGAACACCCGGCCAGTTTTGCACGCTACATCAAAGAACGCATCGTCCATCGCACCGGAATTACGGTTTACCATCTGCTGGATGGGACGCGCCCAGAACGCGAGATGTTAACCGCGATAAACCAGGAGATAGCAAAAACACGCGTGGATCTCGCGTTCGTGGGCATCGGCGAGAATGGTCATCTTGCGTTCAACGACCCGCCTGCCGATTTCGAAGCCGAAGACCCGTACCTGATCGTTAATCTCGATCAAGCCTGCCGTGAACAGCAGGTCGGCGAGGGCTGGTTCACATCCCTGAGCGAAGTGCCGCACCAGGCCATTAGCATTTCGATCCAGCAACTGCTCAAGGCAAAAGAGATCCTGTGCATCGTTCCCGACAAGCGAAAAGCGGCGGCGGTAAAGGCTTGCCTCGAAGGTCCTCTGTCGCCCGCGGCTCCTGCATCCGCCTTACGCGTGCATCCGAACGCGACCATCTTTCTCGATGCCGCTTCCGCCTCACTTCTCAGTCGCGATGAGGATAACCGATAAGCTGGTAAAAGGCCGGACAGGACATGCGCGAGATCGACCAGATTCTGGATCTATGGGCCCACAGCGAACGCGCGGGTGAATCCGCGGTGCTCGCAACCGTCGTAAGAACCGCCGGCTCTTCGTACCGCCTGCCCGGTGCTCGCTTGTTGCTCACTCGAACCGGCCAGCGCGCGGGCTCGGTGAGTGGCGGATGCCTCGAAGACGATCTGGTCAAGAAAGCCTGGTGGCTGACCGAATCCGGTCCGGTAATTCGCAGGTACGATACCACGCCCGATGGCGAGATCGCGGCTGCCTATGGTCTCGGTTGCAACGGTATCATCCACGTGCTGCTCGAGCGTGTGACTCCGGGGCATGCCGAAATTCTCGATCTGCTGCGCGAGGTGAGAGCCACGCGCTGCGCGAGAACAATCGCACACGTACTCGAACCGGCTGCCCGCGCGGGAGAAAGAATTCTTCTGGACAGTCCTGATGCTCTCGGATTACATGACGTGCAAGCGTTCGTGGAGACACTGGCGCCTCCTGTACACCTGCTGATCTTCGGCGCCGGGGACGATGCTGTGCCGCTGGCAGATCTTGCGAAATTTGTCGGATGGCGCGTTTCGGTCTACGATGGCCGCGCGCATTACGCGCGCAAAGAGAAGTTTCCTCGCGTTGACGAGCTGATTGTGCGCCCGCCCGCGGAATCCGCGGCGAACGTTCCCATTGATCCTTGGACAGTAGCCGTGCTCATGAGCCATAGCTACAGGCAGGATCTGGAAGCTCTTCGCGAGCTATCAACCAAACCGCTTCGGTATCTCGGGATTCTCGGCCCGCGCAAGCGATCCTCGGAGCTTTTGGCCAATGCCGGACTGGATCCTGTGCGCCTCACGCCCGCGCTCCACAGTCCGATGGGACTCGACATCGGCGCCGATGGGCCGCATCAAGTGGCGCTCGCCGTGATAGCCGAAATCCAAGCGACGCTCAACGGCCGCGAAGGCGGTCTGCTGCGCGAGGGCCGCGGTTCCATCCATGCCCCCGGCGAAGCGAGCGCCCCCGCGGCAGATTGGGCGCAGTCAATCGTCTGCGCCTGACCCGCAAACGCGGATGAAGTCTGTCATTTCCGAGTTTTTCGTCCGAGTTTTCACACCGCCGACTAGGCAGGAGATGACGAACGCAGGTGCGTTTATTAGGACTGTCTGATGCCCGCCAGGCAAATGGCTATCTGGAATCTTCTGAGTTCCACTGAAACACCTGTTGCAGGTCCAGTTTGAAAACTTCCGCGATCCGAAAGGCCGCTTCCAAAGAGGGCGAGTACTTTCCCGCTTCGATCGCGGCGAGAGTCTGACGCGTGAGACCGATGCGGCGCCCCAATTCCGCCTGCGACATCTCGCCGTTCTCGAAGCGCAACGCTCGAATCCGATTCGATATGGTGCGCGGGGTCATGCATCCCTGCGATAACTAAGTACCGCCGTCGCGTAGTGCACGACTTCAGCCGCCACAATCATGGCAAGCGCGGCATTGATAATCCGCCAGCCGCTTGAGTTGAAGGGCATGACGCAGCCGACGAGAATCATCCCACCTATTAGGACGCAGTAAGCGGCGCGAACAGAGCGGTATTCGATCGCACGATCACGTTCATCCGGTGCCTGAAGATTTCCCTCTGACCGTTCCTTGTGGCGAAGCCACAAACGACCGACGCCCAGAATCGCCATCTGAACACCGGCGGCTATAGCGAAGAGCCACAACAAGTGGAGATTTGGCAACGGCTTCTCCATCGCTGCGGATCGGCCGGCGAAGGCGAAGTAAGGTCCGAATGTGAGAGCCATCGCAGTCAGCGACAGCCATGCGAGTTTTTCTCGGTATGGCATCTGGTTCCTCCGTACTACAGTTCTGATTGTGAAGCAAAACGGACAAGATGTAAAGAAAATATAACATCCCGCCCTTGGTCGCGAAGTAAATCGACTCTCGACTCCAGCGCTGTCGAACAGCAAGCGCTCGATCGCCAACAAAATCGTTCAACCCAAGCCCTACAATCCCGCCCGCCGCTCCCGTTCCGTCAACCGCCGCAACAGCGCGATCGCCTTCCGAATATCCTGCGAGCGCTGCGGCTCTTCAACATTCTCCCGCTCGATCGCCAACACGCCCTTGTACCCGCTTTCTTTCAGCTTCGAGATGAAAGCCGGCACATCCACGCTTCCGTCCCCCAGCGGCCGCTCTTCCCCCAGCGCTTCGGGCCGGTCCATCGGCGGCCAATCTCCGTCCTTGCAATGCACCGAAATGACGTGCTTACTCAGCATGTCGAGCGCTTCAATCGGA
>Ga0335075_10000171_pt1 | contig 127644 bp, 113 predicted proteins | sample Lox_Sample_24_FD_206723 | JGI IMG/M metagenome (GOLD analysis project Ga0335075, IMG submission 206723) | Soil microbial communities from Loxahatchee National Wildlife Refuge, Florida, United States - Lox_Sample_2.4 | ecosystem: Environmental > Terrestrial > Soil > Wetlands | place: USA... | reverse complement strand
ATCGAGCGGGAAGAGGCGAGCGGGACCGGGCATGTGGGACCGACAGGCGTCGGGAATTTGCCCAGGCCGAAGGAGCGGGGCGGATGCGATTGCGAAGTGTGCACGCGGAATCGGGAGGTGATGGAGAGAAGAGCAAGCAAGGCCGATTGATGAGCCAGAGGAGCGTGCTATTTAATCAGGGACTGAAGAATCACGTCGTACACGCGGTGGTCGTTTGACAAATCATCGATCGCGGCTTCGTAGCGAAATTCGTTGCCGTATTGATCGACGCGCCGGTCCTCACGATAATGAACGGAAATACGCTTGATTCCAGCTTGCCTGAGATTGTGAAGCTCGCCGAAATCGGTCACTCCGTTGTGATTCGCGTCGTTCCAGAGCTGGATATGGCCCTTTTCGGCCTCGTCTTCGTCTACCCAGCCGTCATGATCCAAGTCGAACTGCGCAAGTGCTCGGAAGCCGTTCGGGTCGTCGGACGGAGGCTGAGGGGTGAGATTCCCAAACAGTTCCTTACCGGTGGTGATTTTATGATCGCGATTCAGATCGTGTACCAGGAAGGCATTGCTCGAACCTGCAGCGGTCCACGCCATGCGTATCGGGTGGTTGTCGGCAAAAAAATCGAAATCCACTCCGTCCTCCGCTGATGTGAGTTGAAAGCCTGTACCGTCTACGTCGATGATGATGGGACTAGATGTCGACATACAACAAGGGCCGCCGTTAACGGTCTGGTAGGAGTAACCGCTGGCGCACCCGTCGTTACTTGGGTATTCGCAGAGATTCTGCAGTTGAGTTGGCCGGCCGTCCACGGTGCCCCCGCAATACGAATTTGGCGAGGGGCACGCGACGCAATTGCTGCCGTTGCAGGCCCCATTGCAGCAGTCTGAAGTCGCGCCGCAGGTTTGTCCGGTAGTACGGCAGGCGCCGCAAACGTTGCCAGACAGGCAGACAAAGCCGGGGCAGCATGCTCCCGCATTGCAAGCGAAACCTGAAGGCGAACAACAAGCTGGGTTGTTGACGGCCTGGAACCATGGATTGTTATTGGTAGCGCAACCGGTGTACTGTGTTCCGTTCGGACAGCTGTTTGTCGCGGAGCCGCAGTTCGCATACATTTGATCTAAAACCTGAATACCCGCTCCCTCGCTATAGCCGTTCGTCCAGAGCATTTCGGCTGGCTTGCCGGTGCAGCAGCTATTGCAAATATACTCAGTGCTCGTGTTGAATTTATCGCAGCTCATGGCGTGAGCGATCGGCGTCCGCGTTATGAGCCATATCGCACATGCAGTAAGAACCGCGATTCTCGAGAGATTGATTAGCGCTCGCATGGCGGCGAACCTCCCAGTTACTGGCTGTATCCCGGGGGCCAGTTGTTCCCCCTTCTTCCGGGAAAGTAGTCGGCGGGAAGGTCTTTGAACTTGCCGGGATGCTCTGGATCGGGAAGAGAATACCTGTCACTGCCTCCCTCCCATCTCATTCCGTCAGCAAAGAAAAAGGCACCGGTATACACGTTCACCTTGGTTATGCCTGCTGGGGCCATGAAATCCGATAAATTGTGCTCAATTTCATCCATGTAGTCGCTTACATGAACCACGATTGTTGTTTCGGGTTTCCAGTCGAGGGGCGGCCTTTCGGGATGCTCGGGCTTGAGGGGCTTGCCAGTTCTTCCCTCGAAGGCATCGATGGCAGGCATTTGCCCGACTGTAAGCTCTGCCCCGACGCAAGGCGCAGACCGGCAGTCTCCGGTATCTAAGAAGTGCATATGTATATCGCCAAAAGCGATGATCTTGTTCGTCCGGTTCACGAGCGAAATCGTCATCTGGGAAAGCCAATCGGGGCCGGCCTGGAAGGGGGTCACGGGCTGTATCACGACCGGGGGCTTGATAAACAGCCCGCACTCAATGTTTTTGCCGGCAACCGAAACATTGGATATCAGCACGGCGTCTGTGATCTGCGTGGCTTGAATTACCTTCACGAGCCTCTCGCTGGTTTGCTGGGCGTGAAGGGCTCCCAAAAGCCCGAAGATAAGGGAAGCCGTGGAGAAAACACTCGAACATGAGGGTCTAGGAAATCTGGAGATCATCATTGCCCCTTTTCCTTACGTGGCCGCGCCCATCACCTTCAGGGCCTGACGCTGTGCTTCGGGGTTGAGCATTCCCACCCAGGACTCCATGACCGTTCCGCGCTTATCAAGGAGCAGCATGGTAGGGGTTCCAGCTGGCACGCGCGTCATGAGCCGAATTGCGCATGGGGTAAGAACCGCGATTCTTGGCAGATGGGTTAGGGGTCGCATAGCCGGCGCGCCTTTCTTACTGGCTGTATCCCGGAGGCCAGTTGTTCCCCCTTCTTCCTGGAAAATAGTCGGCGGGAAGTTCCTTGAACTTGCCAGGATGCTCCTGATCTGGAACTGCGTACCTTCCGAGACCCCATTCCATTCCGTCGTTGAAGTAAAAAACGTCACGGTGGACTTTCACCCTAGTTACGGCCGCTGGGACCATAAAATCCGATAAATTGTGCTCAATTTCATCCATGTAGTCGCTTACATGAACCACGATTGTTTGCTCGGATCTCCAATCTAGGGGTGGTCTTTCGGGATGCTCGGGCCTGAGGGGTTGGCCGGTCCTGCCGTTAAATGCATCGATTGCGGGCCTTTGACCGAGGTGCAGTTCTGCCCCGACGCACGGTTGAGCAGGGCTGCAATCTCCGGTATCCAAGAAAGTTAGATGTATTCCGCCAAATACGATCGTTTTGTTGGTCCGGTTGACGAGCGAAATCGTCATTTGCGAAAGCCAATCGGGGCCAGCCTGGAAAGGGGTAACCGGCTGGATGACGACCGGGGGCTTGATAAACAGCCCGCACTCAATGTTCTTGCCGGCAACCGCAATATTGGAGATCAGCACCGCGTCAGTAATCTGCTCGATATCATCCTTTGCGCTAACGAGCCTTTCGCTGGTTTGCTGGGCGTGAAGGGCTCCCAAAAGACCGAAGATCAGGGAAGCCGTGGAGAAGACACTCGAACAGGAGGGTCTAGGAAATCTGGAGATCATGATTGCCCCTTTTCCTTACGTGGTCGCGCCAATTGCTTTCAAAGCCTGACGCTGTGCTTCGGGGTTGAGTATTCCCACCCAGGACTCCATGACCGTTCCGCGCTTATCCAGGAGCAGCATGGTAGGCGTTCCAGCCACTCCGAGGGTGTCGAGCGATATTTGCTTGAGCTGATCGACATGGACGCCTTCGCGCTTTAAATAATCCTGCGCTTCCGCCACAGATTGCGGAAGCACAGCAACTATCTTGAAGCCCTTGCCTGACTTTTCGCTCAGTTGCCGAAAGAATGGAGCACTCTCGGTGCAAAAGTGGCAGTGGGAGGAAAGGACCAATATGAGAGTCTGGCCGTTTTTGTTGAAGTCGATGTCAGGAAGCTGTTTCTTCAGGCTGGCGCCGACCGTTACGGACTCGGCCGCGCGGACAGGCAATGGGCTACGCGACGGTGTGGGAAGAAAGTACGTCTTTACCAGCACTATCGAAAGCAAGACAGCGGCAAGAATGGTGGCAATGTTTGCCACGATTTCTATTAATCTAGAAAAGCGTCCGAAATTGCCAGATATTGTGACGTTTTCCATTAAAAATCCACCCCGGTTTATATCTTTGGCCTAGCATAAGTCCAAATGGGCAGTGAATACAAGCAAAAAGTTCTGATGGGGCAGCATCAAAGTACTACCCCGTACGGGATAGGTGCACTTGCGTGGCCATGGTGATCGAGCGGGAAGCGGCAAGCGGGACCGGGCCTGTGGGACCGACGGGCGAGCGCAGCGGGTGCGATTGCGAAGTGTGTGCGGGGAATCGGGGGTGCGGGAGAGAAGAGCCGCGAGAGCTGGCTGAGGCGCTATTGCTTCATAGAACTACAAGTTGCTTGCAGCGCAGGCGCATCATCTTTGTATGAGTAGGTGTGCAGATCTATGTCCTTGTTGTGTTCAAAGTCCTGGCTCAGCCGTAAAAGCCAGATCCCTTTACTTCCGAGTAGAACGATCTGATTGAGGATCTGCTCCACTGAGGCGTCTCGCACCTCAAACTTGGGAAACTGTTCGGCATCTGGTGACGAGAGGATATCGCCTGCAAAACCACTGGCCTCCGGATGCAGCCGGCTGTAGATCCATCCACTCAGCGTGATGCCGAGGCCCTGCATTGTCGTTGGGATTCCGCCGAATCTGTCAAATTTCATCTCCAGCACCTGGCTGACCCGATCAGGAAGGTGGGCGGGTCGAACGAGAATCACCCCTTGATCGAAGAGCCAGACATAACTCGATTGGGCGAGCAGCCGGTTGAGGAATTCGGACATCGGCCTGCTTTGAAGGGTGAACTGCCTGTGCTCTTCACATAATTTTTCCGGTTTCACGGTGTCCAACACAATTCCGATCGGGATGCGCGTCTCGCTTCCGAACTTGATCAAAGCACGCAGAATAGATGTATCAACGGACGTAGAAATCGTTTGTTTCTGTAGATCCACAGATGACGCGGCTTGCGCCTCAATCGAGGCGATTGCAGATAGACATAGAGCTAAAGTGGTTCTCAACATAACGCCTGCTTATTTACTGACCATTGATAGTGATGGAGGAGCAGCTGTAGACAATCGAGTTATTAGTAAGTGTATAGTTGTGACTGTTCAAGCTGTCAGAGATGGTCTGCGTCGCGGAGTATCGCTTTGCTACCAGGGCACGCAGTCGAGCATACGTAGAACGTATCTGAAAACAGTCCTTGAGCATTGGTCGTAGCCGTGCCCGTCTTTATCGTAGTGATTCCCAATGCATTCGGCTGCGATACCGAAACGCTCAGTGGATTGCATGCCGGTTGGGAATTCCTCTGAAGAGCGGGCGGCTGTTAGCGGAAACGGATCACAATCAACCGCGCTACGTCATTGATGAAGCGTCTGCGCTGCGCTTCTTCCCGAACCAGAGCGCGGTGGGACAGAAGCTGTTGCTCGACGTAGTGTCGGCGCACCCGCAAACAGGCGAGTTTGATCTCTCAAGTGCCGCGTACAGACGCGCCGTCATATGTGATTGCGGCCTGCCTGGTGTTGTTGCTTTGTCTGGCTGCGGCGGTTGCACCTGCGAGCCGCGCGGCGAAGGCCGATCCGGCTTCGGCTCTCAGGCAGCAATAATCGTTTTGCAGCAGATAAGTCTTTCATCTACAACAGGTTCGCCTCGGCTTGGGAGCGCATTTCAGACGCGGAATCGCCCATCCAACCGCCAAACGCCGCTGTTCGCTTTCTTTTGCTTATCAATGAGTTAACGGCCTCCTATACTGAGGGTGTAATCAGGCCTAAACCTATCGACCATGCATAAACCAGTTAAGTACTTCGAAAAAGCAGTCACTGTGGGCGCCAATGCCGCCTGGCAGGTTTTCGATCGGCTCAATCAGGTTAACCAGAACGCGTCTTTCACTCCGAAATGGTCGGACAAGCCGCTGCTGAAGAGCTACCAGAAATCGAAGCCGCCGCTGGGCTGGCCGCGCGAGACGGATTCGCTTTGCCCGAAGTGCATACCGGAGATTCGGCAGCGGATTGTGGATGGCGAAATCGATTACAAGATTCTGCTGAATGAGCCGGTGGGCGAAATCAAGGCCAAGATCGTGGAGCGCGACGGCAAAATCCTGATGGTGAAGGAGTGCGCGATCCACGGCGAGTTTGAGGACTTGATGTCGATCGACCCGGCGTTTTCGAAGCACCTGGAAGATGTATTCCCGGGCCGCGACATTCGCGCGCACAGCGACGACAAGCTTCATAACCACGGCACGAGCACGATCACGCACGGGCGCGGCTCGGTGCTTACGATCGATCTGACGAACCGCTGCAACATGATGTGCGATCCGTGTTTCATGGACGCCAACCAGGTTGGCTTCGTGCATGAGCTGAGCTGGGAAGACATTCAGACGCTGCTCGATAACGCGATTTCGATCAAGCCGCGAAGGCAGATGTCGGTGCAATTTTCAGGCGGTGAGCCGACGCTCTCGCCGTATTTTCTGGATGCGGTGCGGTATGCGCGCAAGGTGGGTTATAACAGCGTGCAGGCGGCGACGAACGGCATCGAATTCGCCAAGCGGCCGGAGTTTGCAAAGCAGGCTGCCGAAGCCGGGCTGCGCTATGCGTATCTGCAATTCGATGGAATCGGCAACGCGGCGAACTCGCATCGCGCGGTGGGCAATCTATTCGATGTGAAGCTGCGGGCGATCGAGAATCTGTGGACGGCGGGCGTGGATATCGTGCCGGTCATCACGATCGTGAACGGCATTAACAATGAGCAGGTGGGCCACGTGGTTCAGTTTGCGCTCGACAATCCGAAGAAGATTCCGTTCCTGTCCTTCCAGCCGGTGTCGTTTACCGGCCGCGATGAGGCGGTGACGGAAGAACGCAGAAAGGCCCAGCGGTACACGCTGTCTCACCTGGCACATGATGTGAAGAATCAGACCGGCATTGGCGAGCCAGTGCGCGACTGGTTCCCGATCAGCTTCATGAGCACGTTTTCCGATTTCGCCGACCTGGTGCATGGGCCGAATGCCGACTGGGGCCAGCTCAGTTGCGGCTGTCATCCCAACTGCGGCATCGGCATGGCGGTGATGTGCGACAAGGACACGAAGGAATACGTTCCGGTCACGGCGTTTCTGCATGCGGACCAGCTTGCGAAGGACATTGCGCGGATCAATGATGCTGCGCGCGGGCGGTTCCTCTCGGTCGCCGGCGTGACGCTGGCGCTGCTGCGCAATTACAATCCGTTCAAAGCGCCGAAGCATTTCAAGCTGACGGATCTGATTGCGAAGTTCGACAAATGTTTTGGCATGAGCAAGAAGGCGACGTCGGGCGCTTACGGCAAGGTGACGGGAGACCGCACGCGGGCCGATATCGAGAAGCGGCGCGCGGACCGTTGGAACTTCCTGTTCATCGCGGGCATGTGGTTCCAGGACCTGTTCAACTACGATTTCCGGCGTACGGAACAATGCATCATTCCGTATGCGACGCAGGAAGGGGAGATTTCTTTCTGCGCTTATAACACGGGTGTGGGCTGGCGTAACATCATCGAAAAGATGCACATGACGGCCACACTTACTAAGTGGTACGACGAGCACGGCCGGCACGAGATCTTCGCGGGCAACAAGAGCGTGCCGCTGGCGAGCAAGGATCACAATCTGGTGCTGGTGGAAGAGCACGTGAAGGCGGACCGGCAGCACGATCTGGACGTGAAGGGCATTGCCAAGACGGCGCGAGAAGAGAAGACGCGCGCGCGAGACGAAGCGCTGAAGAAGAAGATTGAGAACGAGAAGATGGCGCGGCTTTATCGCGAGCACGTGCTGGGCGAGAAGAAACCGGAAGGCGGATTTGTGCCGCTGGACGGGCTGCTGGCCTCTGCCACTAAACCCGCTGAGGTGGAGAAGCGGGAAGAAGTGGGCGCGATGGGCGACTGAGAAGAGCGAAGTTATCTACTGAGTGAAGAGCCGCCGGGCCGCAGGGTTCGGCGGCTCTTTTGGTTTGGTCCGTCCAATGTTGATCCTGCCGCCGTGAACCGAGGGACACGATGCCGGGAAAGACATTGACTAGACCGTTTGCCGCAAGCAAACCGTTTAGGTAATAAACAATCGCAGAACCTGTTGGCGGAGAGAGTGGGATTCGAACCCACGTTAGAGTTTCCCCTAAACACGCTTTCCAAGCGTGCGCCTTCAACCACTCGGCCATCTCTCCAGTAAATCAGGCGGTATTGCGGCGCTGGCACGGCTTATGCAACACCGCACTCAGTCTAACACCGCCCGAAATGTTTTATCCTAAGTCGAACTTCTCGTGGTTTAGAGTCGGATCACCCTTCACCAACACGGGCCGCTTCAAAACCTCTTCTAACTCTTCTAAATACTCATTGTCCCGGGCCTTTAATACTTTGGCGATCTCCGGGTGCACCCGCAATACCACATCTTTGCCTTCAATCGCGTTGGCGATCTTTTGCGCTTCGACCAAGATCTCTCCGATAACTGTCTGCACGCTCTTCACGTACCCGGCGCCCTCACAATATGGGCATGGCGAGCACAATGTTCGCTCCAGGCTTTGCTTTACCCTTTTCCGTGTAATGGCAACCAGCCCGAAATCGTTGAACTGCAGAATTTTGTAAGGCGCCTTATCGGCCCGCATCGCTTCTTCCAGAACCTGCATGACTTTCTGCCGGTTCTTGCGCTCGTCCATGTCGATGAAATCGACCACGATGATTCCGCCCAGATCGCGCAGCCTGATCTGCCGTACAATTTCCTTCACCGCTTCCGAGTTAGTCTTGACAATCGTATCTTCCAGCCGGTTGGACTTACCGACGTACTTACCGGTATTAATATCAATCGCCACTAAGGCTTCGGTCTGATTGATGACGATATACCCGCCGCTCTTGAGCCAAACCTTAGGCCGCAGCGCCTTCTCCAGTTCTTGTGTGATGTTAAATGCATCAAAAATTGGAGTCGAGCGCGTGTACATCTTGACGCGGTGCACAAGCTCAGGCTGGAAACGCTCCATGAAGGTAACTACGTTCTCGTACATCTCCTCGTTGTCCACCCAAATGGCCTTGTACTCATCGGTCACTTGGTCGCGCAGAACGCGTTGTACGATGTCGAGATCGTAGTGCAGCAACACCGGCGCCGGCTTCTTTTCAGCTTTCTGCCGAATGTCCAGCCAGAGATTGTACAGAAAGTTCATATCCGCGGCGATCTCTTGCTCCGGGACGCCTTCCCCGGCGGTCCTTACAATGAATCCGCCGGTGGTTCCAGGCCGGTGCGCTTGCAGAACCCTTTTAAGCCGATGGCGCTCCTCGTCGCTAGCGATCTTGCGAGAAACTCCAAGATGAGCCACGCTCGGCATGAACACCACATAGCGTCCAGGAAGAGCGACATGCGACGTGATGCGCGCGCCCTTCTGACCCAGCGGCTCTTTTGCGATTTGCACGATAATTTCTTGTCCCGGTTTCAATAACTCCGAGATGGAGGGCATCGCACGGTCAGGCTTCGCGGCGGAGCGGTCTTCTTCGGTTTCGCGCCGAGTGTCTCTGCGCGGTTCGGGTTGGATTGCCGCCGCCGCTGCTGTCCCTGTACTGCTTGCATCGCTGCTCCCAGCCGGACTTATACCTGGCTGCGAAAATCGGTTCCCACCTCGCCTTCTGCGCATGCGTCGCGATACGCGATGCATATACCCCGCGCCCCGCTCCCGCACTTCTGCGTTTTGAGCCTGCGCTGGCCCGGCGGTATGGGCCGAACTGCTTCCCTCCGGAACGTCGCCGCCCTCCGCTTCCAAATTCTCTGCATCGCCGAGTGCGCGGAGCTCCTCGGCTTCGGCGGCCTCGTCTCGCAGAAATTGGAGCTCATCAACGCCGAATTCCGAAGAACCCCTCTGCTCCAGTTCCGGTTCGTTGCGCGGCTTCATCTCAATCACCTGTGGCCGCGCGCTTTGCGACGAGAAATCCTGTGGGGCCCCCGGTTCCTCGTCGACGCTTTCAGGAACCGGCTGATCCTCTCTTACCTCTTCGAGCTTTTCTTCTTCCCCTGCCGGCGACAGGTCGTCATTGTGTCCGAATACCTTATCTGTCAGCGCGATCTCTTCGGCCTCCTCTTCAATCGCCTCTCGCTCCTCCGCTTCTTCTTCCGCCAGTTCTATAGCTTCGGGGGAAAGCTCAGATTCCTCCGTGCCTGTTTCTATCTCATCCGCTTCCAAAGCCTCCGCACGCTCCTGCGCCTCCTCATCGCCGCCCACGGTGCGGTACTTGGCAAGCGACTCGCCTGGCAGGATGATCACATCCTGTCCGGTTTCCGCTTCCGCGCTTTCGCGTGGGGCCTCGTTCAGCCCTGCGCCGACCCGCGGAGAGCTGGCCGGTTGCGCGTACTTAGTCTCTGGAAATCCACGCCCGCGTTGCCGGCGCCTACGCGACCTCCTGCCCCGCCGGTCGCCTCGAAACCCGCGATCAGGCTCCGCGCGCTCGCTTGGCCCATTCTCAGAGGCATCTGCGTTGGATGTCAGCTCTACTGCCACAATCCCTGTCTCGTCCTCCGCAGCTTCGCCGCCTTCCTGTTCCGTGCGTTCCGGTGTTATCGGCACAACCGGATGCGGTTCGGCCATGCGTTCCTCTCCCGCCCTGCCAAGGCCACGGCCGGGGTTTCGATCGCGCCTTTCGCCGCGCGCGGGCTTATCCTCGAAGGTTTCAATATCTTCGTTCTCTTCGAAGAAATCCGACACGTACAGAAACGTATCGCGCTCTAATCCCAGATCGACGAACGCCGACTGCATTCCGGGAAGCACGCGCGTTACCCGGCCCTTGTGGATGCTTCCGGCGAGCGAATATTCGTTCGCACGCTGGAAATACACCTCAACGAGTTGATCCTCTTCGAGAATGGCTACTTTTGTCTCGTGGCGATTGGATCCAATCACCAGTTCCTTACTCATTAATCACCGCTTTCCCGGGCCGCGGTGAGAGTAGTCAAGAACTCCGGAGTTGCACCATGTCCCCGCCTGCCCAAAACAGGCGGACGAACACAAAACTGGTTGCCGCAAACGCGGGCGGGAGCGCACAGGACCGAGTCCGTGTTGCGCGAGCACACATGGTGCTCCTTGGCAACACCCGCGTCTTCGATACGTCTGCCTCATTTCTGAGTAACGCAAAAATCTTTAGCAATCCGATACTTTCTCTTCTACTTCGCTCGACCCGTTTAGTCAATCGAACTCGGCCTTAAAGGCCGTCTACTCAATTTACAAACCTTCTTAATCTAACGCTGTTCACTAGCCCGAGCATCAGAAATATAGACCATGTGTTAGACCCCCCCGAACTCATGAGCGGGAGGGGAATCCCCGTGATCGGCATCCGGCCGACCACCATCCCTACATTTACTAATACGTGAAACAACAACAACGCGGCAACGCCCATGCAGATATACAGTCCTGCCTTATCCGTCGCTGTCTGCGCGTTTTGCACTACTTGCATAATCAGCAGAAAATACAGCACCAATGCAATAACTATACCTACGAAACCGTGCTCCTCCGCAAATGAGGAGAAGATGAAATCGGTATGCGGCACCGGCAGAAAGCCCAAGTGCGTTTGCGAACTCTCCTTCGCGCCCCGGCCCCACATACCCCCGTTCCCTACGGCGATTCGTGACTGGATCACCTGAAAACCCGTCCCCTTCGGATCGCGGTCTGGATAGATAAAGCTAACCAACCGGTCCTTCTGGTATGGCTTAAGAAAATGATACCCAATCGGCAGCGTAACCACGAGCACCGCGGTAATAATCAATAGATATTTCCACCGCAACCCAGCCATCAGGATGCCGCACACCAAAATCGGTAAATAGGTTAGTGCGGTTCCAAGGTCCGGCTCCTTCATCACCAGCACCATAGGAACACCAACAAAGGCGCCCATTTTTGCCAGATCTTTCCACTCCAGATTTCCTGCCTTCACATCGGTCAGATACTTCGCGATCAGCAGAATCAGCACGATCTTCACGAACTCGGAGGTCTGTAGGGTAAAACCGCCGACGTGGATCCAGCGGGTCGAGCCGAACACTTTATTCCCGATTACGGCGGTGGTCAGCAGCAAAACAACCGCGGCGATATAGAAATAGATCACGCGGCCCAACAACGAGTGGTAGTCGAACGTCGCCACTACCCACATCATCGCGAGGCCGGTACCCACCCAGATAATCTGCTTCCACCAGGCGTCCTCCCATTTAGTCCCTAAAGTGGCGCTATAGATCTGAAGAACTCCAAGCGTGCAGAGAGCCAACGTGACAATCAGCAGCGGCCAATCTAAATCGCGCAGCGAGCGGTACACTACTGAACGACGCCTCCCGGCAGCGGAACATTCAATACTGCTATCGCGGTTTGCGGCGCAGTAAGCAGCGTCGGCGGCGTAAATCGTCTAACTCGGGCAGTCTGCGCTTCCGATTCACGCGCCTTCTTATCGAAATAGGCTTTCAAAACATCGCGCACGATCGGTACCGCGTTATAGCTTTCTTCGCCATTTTCAAACAAGGCTACGACCGCGATTTCGGGCGCTTCCATGGGCGCGAACGCAACAAACCACGCATTGTTCGCCATGTTGCTTTTCAGCTTGGCGCCCTTGGTCAAATCGCTCGAGGCGACTTGGGCGGTACCGGTCTTCCCGCAGACTTTTATATTCGGCAATTGCGCGGCGTGGCCGGTCCCCCATTCGTTCACCACTCCATACATGCCGGAGATAACCTTCGCGAGATTGTCGGGATTGAAGTTCCCCTGCCGCAGCAAAACTGGCGCCTGGCCTTTCACAAGATGCGGCTTGTACCACTTTCCGCCAGCGCCGAGACCGCTGAGCGCAGAGAGGATTTGCAGCGGCGAGACCGTAACCGCACCCTGGCCGATCGACACTGAAATGGTTTCGCCCGCATACCATTTCTGCCGCGACATTCGCATCTTCCACTTGGTAGAGGGCATGGTGCCTTGAGTCTCGTTCGGCAAGTCGATCCCGGTTTTATGGCCGACGCCCGCCAGCTCGGCGTACTGCGCAATGCGGTCAATACCCAGCCGGTTGCCGACGTTATAGAAGAAGACGTCGCAGGATTGCGCAATTGCGCGATGCAGTTCGATCCTGCCGTGCCCGCGCTTCAGGTGACAGGCGAAATAGTGCCCGTAGAAGCTGGCGCCGCCGGGGCAGAAAAACTCCGTCTGGTCGTCGATCACTCCGGTCTCTAGGCCGGCAATCGCCATAATCGGCTTGAACGTCGAACCGGGGGCGAGCTGGGCTTGAATCGCCCGATTTAATAGCGGCTTATGCGGGTCGGTCGCCAGCGAGTCCCAGTCGCTGCGCGTAATCCTGCCGGTGAACTTGTTCGGATCGAAGGCCGGCCGGCTGACCATTGCCAAGACCTCGCCGTTGCGCGGATCGAGCGCTACCACCGCGCCCCGCTTGTCGGCCATCGACAGTTCGGCGACCGCTTGCAGATCCAGATCGATCGTGGTGCGCAAGTCTTTGCCGGGCACCGCTTCCTGGGTGGTCTCGGTCTGGCGCTCGCGGCCCATGTTATCGACCAGCACCCGCTGCTGGCCATCCACGCCCCGCAGCGTGCTGTCGTACTGCCGCTCCAGCCCATCTTTTCCAATGATGTCGCCCTGGTGATAATCGATAAACTGCGGCAAATCCAGCTCCGATTCGCTGATCTCACCCACGTAACCGACGACGTGCGCCGCGAACCCGTCCTGCGGATATTGCCGCCGCCATGCCTTAATCAACTGCATCTCCGGGTAGCTTTCGGCATCCTGATGCGACTCCACCCAGGCGATTTCATCGCGCGTCAATTGATCTTTAATAATGATCTGCGGAATCGATCCCATGCGGCGAATCTTCTTGCTCAGCTCGCTGTAATCCAATTGCAACGCCTCGGCAATTGCAGGCAGATGTTCGGGCTTGATCTCATCCCGGTTGAGCAGCAGCGAATAAGAGGCTTTGTTATCGACGATGACGCGATTGTCGCGATCCAGGATCTTGCCGCGCGGCGCCAGAATGGGAGTGCTTTTGATTCGGTTGCGCTCCGCAGCCTCGCTGTATACATCGGGATTTTGCACCTGCAGCTTCCAGAAGCCCGAGACCAGAAACACGAAAACCGCAACAGTGAGGTATTGAAAGATCGCGATCTTTCCTGAAGCCGTATTAGGCTTGTCGTGCAAGAGCCGGTCCGGGGTAAGCTCCTCGTCCCGCGTGTGCTCTCTCTGAAGAATTGCCACGAAATTTTATCCGAGTGTTGAGGCTAAGAGGCGCCCGCTAGCTTCATTCTATCGAGCATCGCGAACAATGGAATAGCAATTACCGCATTTAGCGCGCCATGCACGAACGTCTCCTGCGGATCGAACGGCACCACTTGTCCCAGCAGCGCGCGCCGCATGATCCAGTAAAAGAACGCGTGGAAGAAATAAAAGAAGAAGCAGAGCACCATCCGGATAAAGGGAGTTTCAACATTGAAACGTAAGCTCACGGAAGCGGCGAAATAACCCACCAGAGTCTTGGTAATTCCATACATCCCGATGGGAATGTTGGCCGGAGAAAGCGAGTCTTCCGCCAAGCCGACGAATGCTCCGAAGAACAGAGAGGCGATCGGGCTGCGTCGCATCAGGCCGAAGTACACGGTCAACAACAGCGGTAGCTCAAGCCATTCCGTATTGTGGATCAGCCGCGGCAAATAGAATTTGCCGATGATGGCAACCAGGGTCAGAGCCGCCAGCGCGACCACCTGGAACCGGCCGAACCAACTCTCCGTAACGGGACGGGTGGTCAGTAGTTGATCGCTCGTCTCGTTCATTGTTGCGGCGGAGACGGCGGTGAAACAGGTGGATTGTGATGGCGAGGCGCGCCCAGCGGTAGAACGGGTCCACCGGTGCTTTGAGCCTTTGCCGGTGCTTTGGCAACGGGTACAGTGCCTTGCGTGCGCGTGCTGGCGGCGGCCTGGGTCTCAGGCTTCTTTGGAGCCGGCGCCCCTCCGGCGTTTGCCGATGACGGGGCCGCGGTTTGTAAAGCTTGAGCTGGCGCAGGTTGGGCTTGCGCAGTCTGCGTGGGTCCGCCGCCCGGTTTCAGATTGAAGTTTGGAATCGCAGACCCGTACGCGCCGTAAACGTGATTCTGTTCCTTGCCGATCGTGTCGTATTTCTCATAAATCTTGTCGGCTTCCGTCTGCGGCTTAGTCGTCTGCGCTGCCGTATCAGTGCTCTCCGGTGGCGGAGGCGGCAGCGCATTGACTGCTGTTTCGTCCGGCATCGGCGCCGTGGGGATGGGTTGATGGACACCCTGCAAAACCACCAGCACTTCTTCCACGCCTCCCGGAGCCCCGCTCAGGTTCAGCTTTACGTCTTTTGTGCCTTGCCCAGGCTGGACGGAAACCGCCGTTCCAACGGGAAATCCCTTCGGAAAAATGCGGTCTTCGCCGGATGTAAAGAACCACTCGCCCGCTGAGACTTTGTCTTCATTCTGGATCTGTTCCACCGAGCATCTACCGGTCCCGCAATCGAGCACCCCGTGCACGTGGCTCTTTTGCGATTCGACCCCGACTTTAAATGTTGGATCTGTGATCAGCAGCACTTGCGAGACCAGCGGATAGACCGCAACCACTTTCCCGACGATGCCTTCCGGGGTGACCACAGCCATGCCTTTTTCGATGCCGCTGGTGGAACCGCGATCGATAAAAACAGCCTTGGCGGTCGCGACAGTGCTGTTGCCGATCACGCGCGCGGCCACCGTCTTCGAGGGCGATTGATGCTGAAAGAGGGTCAACGCACTGGCGTGCTCGGCGGTTCGAAGCTGATTCCGGAAATAGACGTTCTCCAGCCGCAGCCGGTCGTTGTCGGATTTGAGCTTGCGGTTTTGCTCCCGCACGTCAAGCAGAATGAAATAGTCCTGTAAGAATCCGATTGTGTTGCGCCGGATGCCTTCCACCGCTCCCGCCATGGGCGTCACTGCTGTGACCGCCCACACCCGAATCAGCCGCTCGTCACGGTTCGTTCTAACCTGATAAGCCAAATACAGAAGTTGTGCGACGACCACGACGAGTAGCACCGTCAAATTCCGGTACCGGCTCAGCAGCGCTTCCATAACTTCCTGTTTCTACTGTAAGGTGTGCGGGCGGCCGTGCCAAGGTCTCTTTAAAGGTCTCTTTATTCGATGGCAATGCGGCGTAAAAGTTTGAAGTCTGTCAACATCTTGCCGGTGCCCAGCACAACCGAGGCAAGCGGGTCTTCAGCTATCGAAACGGGGAGGCCGGTATCTTCACGGATACGGCGGTCGAGATTCTTGATCAGCGCGCCTCCGCCCGTGAGCACAATGCCACGATCGCTGATATCGGCGCTGATCTCGGGAGGCGTTCGTTCGAGCGCCACTCGGATTGCGTTCAGGATAATTCCGATACAGTCTGCCAAGGCCTCGCGAATCTCGCTGTCCTCGATAGTGACGGTCTTGGGTACGCCTTCGATCAGGTTGCGCCCCTTGATCTCCATCGTCATGGGCCGTTCCAGGGGATAAGCGGAGCCAATCTGAATCTTGATCTGCTCGGCCGTGCGCTCACCGATCAGCAGGTTGTACTTGCGCTTCAGGTAATTCATGATCGCGTCGTCCATTTCGTTGCCAGCCACGCGGACCGAACGCGAGTAGACGATGCCGGAAAGAGAAATCACCGCGACGTCGGTTGTGCCGCCGCCGATATCCACCACCATGTTGCCTGACGGCTCTGTGATGGGCAGGCCCGCGCCGATGGCCGCAACCATCGCTTGCTCTACCAGGTGCACTTCGCTCGCCTTGGCCCGGTAAGCCGATTCGCTGACGGCTCGCTTTTCCACTTGCGTGATTTCGCTCGGCACTCCGATCACGATGCGCGGATGTACCAGCATCTTGCGCCCGTGCGCCTTCTGAATAAAATAATTCAGCATCCGCTCGGTGACTTTGAAATCGGCAATGACGCCGTCTTTCATCGGGCGAATGGCGACGATGTTACCCGGCGTGCGTCCGACCATGTCCTTGGCTTCGCGGCCGACGGCTTCTATTTCGCCGTTGTTCTTGTTGATAGCCACGATCGAAGGCTCGTTGACAACGATGCCTTTGCCCTTCGCGAAAACCAGGGTATTCGCCGTTCCGAGATCGATGGCAAGATCGGAGGAGATAAGGCTGAAGACAGACCTGAAATTCAAATCCCGAGCGTAACATGAGAGGACGGCTTCGCAGCAATGAAAATGAGTCGGCGGGAGTGGCTCGCCTTAACGGTTTTGGCCGCTTGCGCCCGCAGGAAGGCGACCGGCTATCCCGGTTACGCGTTAATTGCCACGTCGGGCGAAAACAGTATAGCCGCAGTCGACTTGACAAGCTTTCGGCTCGTGAAGCAGATCGATGTGGGTGCGCCGCCGGCGGCCGTCATCCCGGCTCAAGACAGAAGCCTGGTGCTGACTCCGTCCACCGGCAGCGTGCATGTCGTGGACGCCGACCTTCGGCGCGCGTCGGTGCATAGGCTGGCTGACCAGGTGTCGGCGATTCGGCTGACACCGGATCAAAGGCATGTCGTGGCGATCGCGGCGCAGAGCCGCGAACTAATTCTTGCTGATGCAACTTCGCTGAATGTCATCCGCCGGCAGAAGCTCGAGGCTGAGCCGGTGGCGCTGGATGTCGCGACCACCCCCTACGCGGCCGTTTCCACGGGCGGGGCTGTCGAACTATTCCAACTCGTGAGCGGACAGCGGTGGCGGGCACAAATGCCGGGTCAGGCGGGAGCTTTGCGGTTCCGAGCCGATGGGCAGCTCCTGTTAGTGGCGAGTCCGTCTGACCATTCGTTGACCGCGCTTCAGGTTCCCGGATTGCAAACGATCGCCGAGTTGCCCCTTGGGATGGCGCCCGAAAACCTTTGCTTCAACGCGGATGCCGGACAGCTTTTTGTTTCGGGTGAGGGAATGGACGCGGTGGCAATCATATTCCCCTACGACACTCTCGAAGTGGAGCAAACCGTACTGGCCGGGCGTGATCCCGGAGTGATGGCGTGCTCGGCTAACCCGGCGTATCTGTTTGTGGCGAGCCACAGCGGATCGGACGTATGCATTTTGGATGTGAATAGCCGCAAGGTGATCGGGATTGTGGAGGTTGGACAGAAGCCGGTCTACATTGCCGTGACGCCGGATAGCCAGTACGCGCTTATCCTGGACGAGCTTTCAGGAGACATGGCGGTAATTCATATTACGGGCATCCGCATTACAGCGGAGGCCCATCGGGAGAAATCGGGCGCCGCACTATTCACGGTCATACCGGTAGGTGCGAAGCCGGTACAGGCGGCGATTGTACCCAAGCCGCTTGTATGACGGCCAAAGCCGCTACTGCGGCCGTCTCAGCGCGCAATATGCCCGGCCCGAGCGAACAGGCGAGCCAGCCTGTTCTGACGGCCTGCTCACGCTCCTCATCTGTCCAGCCACCCTCCGGACCCACAAGTAGAGCTACGTGATCGGCGGGTGTGCGTTCGGCGGGCAGGGAATCCAGAATAGGCCGCGCGGCGGGGTTTTCGTCGAGCAGCAACCGAACGTTTGCATCTACTTGCGGCGATTTTGCCAAACGAAATGGAGGCTCGATGCGGGGCAGATGAACGCGGCGGGACTGCTGACTCGCTTCCAGCGCGACCTTCTCCCAACGGCTTAGGCGTTTGATCGCCGCCTCGGCGAGCCCGCGCTCGGTGCGTACCGATTCGATTGGCTGGATGGTTGAGACGCCGAGCTCGGTTGCTTTCTCGATGAGCCATTCGAAGCGTTCAAACTTGATGAGGGCAGCCAAGAGACACACATGGACAGCAGGGACAGGGGTGTCCATTTTTTCAAGGACACGGAAGGACACCAGGGATTTCCTAGCGACCTCCACCTCGGCCAGGTATAGGTCTCGATTGTCCGAGAGCTCATAGACCTGGCCCGGTTCGGCCCGGAGGACGCGAACCAGGTGCTCGGCGTCGCGCCCGGTGAGTTCGGCTGAGCCGCGACGGATTTCGGGGACAAAGAAGCGGCGCCGGGCCATTGGGGGTCATTTTACGAGACGAAGCCAAACTCAAAGGCGCACAACGGGCCCCGAACGCCCTGTGCGCTGCATTAACTCAAACGCGCACAACGGGCCCCGAACGCCCTGTGCGCTGCATTAACTCAAACGCGCACAACGGGCCGCAAACGCCCTGTGCGCTGCATTGGATTCGCTTTTACAAAAAAGACGCCATGCTAGCCGTAATGAGCAACGGGTTCAGCATCGTATGTTTGAGACTACTGTTGCGTCATGATCAATTCACTTGATTCCGTCGGCCTGCCATCGCACCCACCGACGCTTTCGACCGCCAGTAAGCGACTTCTGCCTTGGCTGGTTGCGGTGGCGTTCTTCATGGAATCGCTCGACACCACGATTTTAAATACAGCCGTTCCCTCGATCGGGCAGGCGCTCCACGTGTCCGTATTGAGCATGAAGGCGGTGCTGGCGAGCTATACGTTGAGTCTCGCGGTGTTTATTCCCATTAGTGGATGGATGGCGGACCGGTTTGGGACTCGCCGGGTGTTCGCCTCGGCCATCGGGCTATTCACCCTCGGGTCTCTTCTGTGCGGAATATCGACGAACATTCACTTGCTGGTGCTTTGCCGCGTATTGCAGGGGTGCGGCGGAGCGATGATGGTTCCCGTCGGACGATTGACCCTGGTACGAGCGTTCGAGAAATCGGAGCTGGTTCGCACCATGAGTTTCGTGGCCATTCCGGCCTTGATTGGGCCGATGCTGGGGCCAATCTCGGGAGGCCTAGTGGTGAGATATCTTCACTGGCGCTATATCTTTTTCCTGAACATCCCTATTGGCATCGCGGGACTCGTTATGGTTTATCTTCACCTGCCGGATTACAAGGAAAAGCGGACAAAGCCATTGGATATCGTGGGGCTGATTCTTTTCGGCTCCGGCGTTGCGCTGCTTTCCTATGTGCTCGAAATATTCGGAGAACACCTGCTGAGCGTGGGGGAGATCAGCGCGTTGCTGGCGATTTCCGTTGCACTTCTTGCGGGCTATGGACTGCACGGCGTAGAAACGAAATTTCCGTTGCTCAATCTGAACTTATTTCGCATTCGAACGTTCAGAGCGGCGGTGGCCGGAGGTTTCTTCACTCGCCTGGGTATTGGAGGCGTGCCGTTCCTCTTGCCGCTTCTGTACCAAGTCGGGCTTGGCTATAGTCCAGTCGAATCCGGGCTGCTGATCATGCCCCAGGCAGTTGCGTCGATGACCATGAAGTTGATCATGCAGCGGCTTCTAACCCGGTTGGGCTATCGCGGCGTCCTGATCTCCAATACAGTGCTCATCGGTATTCTTCTCGTCTTGTTTGCAACGATCGGGTTAGGGACTCCGGTCTGGCTGATCGTGCTGCTGGCGTTCCTCTATGGAGGCTTTACTTCTTTGCAATATACGAGCATGAATACGCTGGTGTACGCGGATATCAGCGAAACTCAAGCCAGCAATGCCAGCTCGATCGCGAGCACGATGCAACAGATGGCGATCAGCTTCGGAGTCGCGGTTGCCGGATTAGCTACAGCGTTTTTTATACCTGACACGCTCCGGTCTAATCGCTCAATGTTCATTCACGGCATCCACGAGGCGTTTATTGCCTTGGGAGTGTTTACGATTTTATCGACGATCATCTTTCGTGAGCTGAAGAGCGGGGACGGATCCAACGTGAGCCAGCACAAAGTAATTCAGGCCGGGTGAGCTCACGGGAGGCCTTCGGATTTCTATTGCGCCCAGGAAGCGGGTGCCGCGTGCCCGGTCCCAACACCCGAGGTCGCGCTTCCGCAAGAAGCTGGCCGTCGCGAGTTAGGCGGCAGCGGAGAGCAGCCCGGTAAGGTAGAAGGATATATGGCCTTGATGAAAGTCAGCCGGGTTAGCGAACTCCCGCCTGGGGCGGTACACCAGATAGAGACGGGCGGGGCCACTTACGCGCTCTGCAATGTCGACGGAACGGTGCACTGCCTGGAAGGGATTTGCCCGCACGCCGGCGGTCCGCTGGGTGAAGGCACTCTGAACGGAAACAATCTCGTTTGCCCTTGGCACGAATATGAATTCGATTGCCGCACCGGAGTAAACGACGTGGACGAAGATATGCAGGTGCAGACTTACGCCGTGGTCGTTCAGGATGGTGACATCCTGATCGACGTTCCATAATCCATTGCCCGAACTACCAGAAGTTGAGACCGTAGTGCGTTCGATTGCGCCGCACCTGGCGGGAAGAACAATCGAGCGGGCGAAACTCTATTCGCATCGCGTTACCCGAAGCGGGCTCGCGCAGACAGCTAAACGGCTGGCTGGCCGCGTGATTCAACGGGTCCGGCGACGCGGGAAGCAGATCTTTGTCGATCTCGATCGGGGTGTTCTGTATGTGCATCTGGGGATGACGGGCAAGCTGCTCTGGAACGGCGCTACCGGTAAATACACGCGAGCCGTTCTCGAGCTGGACAACGGCACACTAGTGTATGACGACATTCGCCAGTTCGGCCGGGTGGAATTTTTCGACCGTTTGCCGAAGACGCTGGAGCGCGTTGGTCCGGACGCGCTGGGCATCCCGTTTGAAGAGTTTCACGCGCGATTGAGAAAACATCGCGGGCAGATCAAGGCGGTGCTGCTCAATCAGTCATTCGTGGCGGGAGTGGGCAATATCTATGCGGACGAGATGTTGTTTGCCGCCGGGATTCACCCGCGCGCGCAAGCCCGACGAATTTCCAAGAAGCGCGCCGAACGACTGCACAGGAATTTAGTTGCCGTACTAGAAGCTGCCATTCAGCACCGCGGCTCGTCGATTTCAGATTACGTGGATGGCTCGGGCGAGCGAGGCAGCTTCCAAAACATGCACGCGGTGTACGGCAGGGCAGGGGAGCCCTGTCTGAGGTGTGGCGCGCTCATTCGCCGCATCGTGATTGCTCAGCGCGGCACACACTATTGCGCGCGATGCCAGCGCGCCTGAGCGGGCGAAGGTTCCGATTCTTCATTGGCCGCTTGCCGGATGGCGTCGGCGACTTCAATGACGCTCCGCATGGCCGTGATGTCATGAACCCGGACCATGTGTGCACCATTCAGAATGCAGGCGGTAACGGCCGCCGCGGTCGCGAACTCAGTCGCTTCCGGCTGTTCCTTTCGCAAGAAAGACTTGCGCGAGGGGCCGATCAAGACCGGCAGATCGAATGTGCGCAACGCTTCGAGGTTTGCGATGATTTCCGAATTTTGCTCGCGCCGCTTGCCAAAGCCCAGGCCCGGGTCAATGACGATTTGATGCCGTTGCACTCCCGCCTGCCGAACGCGATTGAGGGCGGCTTCGAGATCGATCATGATCGAGCGCATGAGATCTTTCATCGGCGGCAGCTTCGCCCAGGTCTCCGGGTTGCCGCGCATGTGATTGATGATCAGGCCCGCGTCGTATTTGGTAACAACCCTCGGCAGATGCAGATCGAGCAGAATACCGGAAGGATCGTTGACTATCTCGGCGCCGTGTTCCAGCGCTTTTTCGGCGACACCGGACTTGTAGGTGTCTACCGAGATGGGAATGGTCAACTTGCCGCGCAGACGCTTCAGAACCGGAATCAATCGCCTGAGTTCCTCGGCTTCAGGGAGGCGGTGCGATCCTGGCCGCGTCGATTCAGCCCCAATATCGAGTATGTCCGCCCCCTGTTCCTCGATTTCAACGGCGCGCGCGAAGGCGCGATCGGGGTCGGAATACTTCCCGCCATCTGAAAACGAATCAGGCGTGACGTTTAGCACGCCCATGAGCAGCGTGCGGTCGCCCAGCACGATTTCGCGCTGCTTCAATCTCCACAGATAGCGTTTCGGCATTCCCTACCAAAGAGTGTGGCAGATGGCTGGACTTCACCGCCGCCATCACTCCGGCGTTTCGGTTTGGGCGCGGTACTTTGCCATTACCTGCTGCGCATAGGGCAGGTGCCGATCGATCATTTCGGCAATCTCGGGATGAGACGAGCGCAACGCCGCAAGATGCGCCGCAGCCAACTCGGGAGAGCATTCGTTCAGCGGACCGCCCCAAACCATGCGCGCGCCCTTCAGAAGACCTCGAACCATCTCCTGAATCATTTCTCCAGAAATCGTGGTCAGGTTGCGGCTTGTGAGCCCGGTTCCTCGCAGAGCTTGTTGCGAGGCGATGAGCAAGGGTATGGGCAACGCAGTGGCCAAAAGCTCGGCTGCGAAATACAGATGCTTCGTGCCGGTCCGAATCTCGAGCGCTCTGGCATCATTGTGGTCGATGAATTGCCGGACCTGCCGAATGGCTGCTTGTTGCCCTTCCATAAGGAACCAATTGCGCTCCTGGGTGGGGACGCTGACGAGAGTGGCGACGGTAGCGCCTGCCTGCCGTAATGGCGCGAGGGCTTCGCTTGTGAGCCAACTCTCGCATAGAACAAACGAAAAATTCGACAGGACCAGACCGGCGGCATACAGTTCGTCCATGACGCGAGGAAGCGCGGCGTCGGGTAGACGGAGCAGGATAGTTCGCGCAGCCTGTAATTCGTCATATTCGGAGACGGCATAGCCGGCGCGCAGGAAATTCGATAACTTGCGCGCCGTACCGAACGAAGACGACTTGACCGGTCCGAGATATTCCGAGAGCCGAGGCAGCCGGAGAACCTCGGAATGACGGGAGTCGCCCTCAGCTACCAGGCCTAACTGCAACTGCTTCGTCATGCAACGCACTCGCTTTCAGCGCCTTGATGCGGTCGCGAAATTTTGCCGCTTTCTCGAATTCGAACGCCTTGGCCGCTGCGCGCATTTTCGCTTCCAGCTCCGTGATGAGCGCGTCCCGCTCCTCCGGCGCCGGTTCCAGTTCTGCGTCAGCATCAAGATCCATGGGCACGGTCACATAATCGGCCTCTGCTACAGCCACCAGGCTCATGTCGATGGGCTTCACGATCGTCTGCGGCGTGATGTTGTTGGCTTCGTTGTAAGCCTGTTGAATTGCGCGCCGGCGCTCGGTTTCATCGATAGCGCGCCGCATGCTGTCAGTCATTACGTCCGCATAGAGAATGGCAAGGCCTTCCACATTCCTGGCCGCACGCCCGATGGTCTGAATCAGAGAGCCCGCCGATCGCAAGAAACCTTCCTTGTCGGCGTCCAAAATGGCAACCAATGAGACCTCGGGCAGGTCGAGCCCTTCGCGCAAAAGATTTACGCCGATGAGCACATCGTAGGCGCCGCGCCGCAGGTCTCGCAGAATCTTAATACGGTCGAGCGTGCTGACTTCCGAGTGAAGATAAGCGCACTTGACCCCGACTTCTGAGTAATATTCGGCCAGATCTTCCGACATGCGCTTGGTGAGAGTCGTGACCAGCACGCGCTGGTTCCGCTCTGCGCGCAAACGGATTTCATGCAGCAGGTCGTCCACTTGGCCTTTGATGGGCCGAACTTCGAGTTCCGGGTCAACCAGACCAGTCGGCCGAATGATCTGTTCCACCACCACGCCGGCGGATTTGGTCAGCTCGTACGGACCTGGCGTGGCAGAAACGTACACCACCTGGTTTACGCGGTTTTCAAATTCCTCAAAGGTGAGGGGACGATTATCTCGCGCGCTTGGCAGACGGAAACCGTATTCCACCAGAACGTCCTTGCGAGACCGGTCGCCGTGATACATGCCTCGCAGTTGCGGAACGGTCTGGTGGCTCTCATCGATGAAGAGCAGCGCGTCATTAGGAAGATAATCCAGCAGCGTGGGAGGCGCTTCGCCCGGGAGCCGCCCGGAGAAATGCCGCGAATAGTTTTCGATGCCATGGCAATAGCCGATCTGCTTGATCATTTCGAGATCGAACATGGTGCGCTGGTAAAGGCGCTGCGCTTCGACCGCCTTGCCCTGCGCCTCAAGCTCTTTATGCCACCATTGCAATTCATTTTCGATGCTTTGCATGGCCTGCTGGCGCGTGGGCGCGTCCATGACATAGTGTGTTTTCGGATAAATCGGCAGCCGCAGATAGGTCTGCTTGACTTGCCCGAGCAGCGGGTCGATCTGACTGAGCGAATCGATCTCGTCGCCCCACAATTCGATCCTGTACGCGTTGTCATCGTAGGTTGGAAAGAGTTCTATGACATCGCCGCGAACACGAAACGTGCCGCGCCGGAAGTCGTGGTCGTTGCGCTCGTAGAGGATCTCCACCAGCTTTTGTAGAATCTCCTTGCGGCTGATACGCTGGCCCTTTTCGAGCATCAGCAGCATGCCGTAATAGGCTTCCGGCGAGCCGAGGCCGTAGATGCAACTGACGCTGGCGACGATCACGCAATCGCGGCGCTCGAACAGGGATCGTGTCGCCGAGAGGCGCAGTTTGTCCAACTCGTCGTTGATGGTTGCCTCCTTCTCAATGTAGATATCGCCCGAGGGAATGTAGGCTTCCGGTTGGTAATAGTCGTAATAGCTGACGAAGTATTCGACCGCATTACGCGGGAAGAAAGTCTTGAACTCGTGATAGAGCTGGGCCGCCAAGGTCTTGTTGTGAGCCAGAACTAAAGACGGCCGGCCGAACGCTTCGATGATCTTTGCGATGCTGAACGTTTTCCCCGAGCCGGTGACGCCTAACAGGACTTGATGCTTTTCGCCGTCGGACACTCCGCGCGTGAGCTGATCGATGGCGCTGGCCTGGTCGCCACGAGGCTGGTAGTCGATGCCTAACTTGAATGGCACCACATCAGTATAGAAAGCCGCGGAGCGAAATGGGGAGGCGGGAGTTTGAGCGGAGTGGCAGCTATCAGCACGTCACTGCAGGAATGGAATTGAATCGATGCGCTCGCGTTCGGCGTTGAATTCGCATCCCAGCAGCGCAATGCACGCGATCAGATACAGCCAGATGAGCAGGACAATGACGGTGCCGATGCTGCCGTAGAAGATATTGTAATTGGCCAGATGAGCCACATACCAGGCGAAACCGGCGGTTGCCAGGAGCCACAGAACGGTTGACAGAAAGGCGCCCGGCCAGACGCGCATGAAGCGGGAAGACGGTAGCTCGCGCAACTGTTTCTGCTCAGGGCGATGGCTGGGTCCGAAGAAATAGAGAAGGCCGGTGACGAAAGTAGTGGTAGAAAACGCGAGCACGTAGCGCGCAATGCGCCAGGCCAATTCGACGGGCGCGGTTATGTCGGAGACGCCGATCCAGTGAATGAAGGCAGCTTCGCCGCGGTTGCCGAAAATGATCAGGAGCGAGGCGCCGACCCAGGGCAGGGCTGCGATCAAAACTAGGAAAACAGCCATGCCGCGCTGCTTTAGGAACGGCCGGCTGGAGGGAATACGATACGCCGCCTCAAAGCCCTCCATCAAGCTGATCATGGCTCCCGAACCGGCCCATAGCGAGATGACAATGGAAACAACAGGCAATGAGATCGGCCTGGCGCCGCGTTCGCGAAGCCGCGATAGAACCATGTCCTCCGTCCCTGGGGGAACAATCTCACGAACAAATGCAGCCATGACGTGCACCACCGATTGCGCGTTTACCTGAATTAGCACGGCGGTGAGCGTAGTGAGTACCGGAAACAGCGAGAGCAGGAACGAATAGGCCGCGCCTTTGGCGATGCCGAAGCAATTGTCCTGATAAGCGGCGACAAACGCGCGCCGCAGCAGCCAGAACGTGCGCGCCACCAGTCCCGGCTGGATGATGACGAAACGGGGCTGCGCGCCGGGAGGCGCGGTCTGCGAAGGGGCTGGAACACTGTCCTGCATGAGCGCGGTTTGCCGCTAGATGATAATAGCCGACTTTTGAGAGATGGCGAACGCCCCGCTGCACAAGTAACAGGCGTCCTCTGGTATTCTGTGGCTTCGCCGCATCATGGCGGCAGCGCCGCAATTGTGGAAACCCGGCGTGGGTACAACAAATGCACCTGTTTGAATTAACCCGCCGGCTTATCGACATAGAATCCATAACGCCCAATGAGCGCGCGGTGGGCGATTTCCTTTGGGACGAAATGAGCCGGTTGGCGGGTCAATTTGGGGGATCGGCCGAGCGGATGCGCGTGGAAGCCGATCGCGACAACATCTTCGTTCGTTTCGGCGAGCCGGCAGTAGTGCTTTCGACGCACATGGACACAGTTCCGCCATTCATCCCTTCGCATGAGGACGCGGAGCACATCTGGGGACGCGGGGCCTGCGATACCAAGGGCATCATAGCTTGCATGATTACCGCCGCCGAAGAGACGCTTGTCTCGGGCAAGCGCAATCTGGGGCTACTGTTTGTAGTGGGCGAAGAGCGCAACAGCGCAGGCGCTTTGGTGGCTGCCCAGAACCCGCGCGGCAGCAAGTTTCTCATCAATGGCGAGCCGACTGAAAACAAGCTGGCGCTGGGATCGAAGGGCACTCTGCGCTATGAGATTGTGGCTCGGGGCCGCATGGCGCACTCGGCCTATCCGGAGCTGGGCGATTCGGCTATTGACAAGCTTCTGAACGCACTCGAGCGCATCCGGCGCATTACGTTGCCCGTGGATGCAGTGCTCGGCGCGAGCACGCTCAACATCGGCACCATCCAAGGCGGCCGCGCCCCGAACGTAGTCGCGGACGAGGCACGCGCGGAGATCCTCATCCGCATTGTCGGGGATGTGATTGAGATTAGGAAACAGGTGGAGGCCGCCGCCGCTCCCGATGCCGAGGCCGAAGAGGTCTTATTCATTCCGCCGGTGCTCTTGGGCTCGTTGGAGGGAATCCCAACGACAGTGGTCGCATTCACCACCGATATCCCGGCCTTCGGCGGAGCATGGGGCCAGCCGTTTCTCATCGGACCTGGCAGCATCCATGTTGCGCATACCAGCGAAGAGCGCATAAGAAAATCAGAGTTGATCGAGGCTGTCGCGCTGTATAGGCGCATGGTCGAGACGCTGTCGAAGTAGCGGGCGCGGGCGCGAATCGCGGATCATCAGGATAGAGCTATGAGACCTATCGAAGTTGGCATTCTCGGCGGGACTGGCATGGTGGGCCAGCATTTCATTCGTTTCTTGCAGGGGCACCCTTGGTTTAAGCTGACTTGGCTCGGCGCGAGCGACCGGTCTGCCGGAAAGAAATTGAAGGACGCCACCTCATGGCGGCTGGATGGCGAGATGCCTGCGGCGGCTGCGGGAATGATGGTTTGCGATTCAAAGCCAGGCGATGCCCCGCGCATTGTGTTCTCAGCCATGGATGCCTCAGTGGCCACTGAAATTGAGCGCGCATTTGCACAGGCCGGCCATGTTGTGGTTTCCAATTCCCGTAATCACCGCATGGAGCCGGACGTTCCGTTGATCGTGCCGGAGATCAATCCCGGGCACTTGGCGCTGATTCATTCGCAGCAGAAGAATCGCGGTTGGAAAGGCATGATCGTCACCAATCCAAACTGCTCGACGGTAGTGCTGACGATGGCGCTGGCGCCGCTGGTTCGTTTCGGAATCGCGCGTGTGATCGCAGCCACTATGCAGGCCGTCTCGGGCGCCGGCTATCCGGGCGTGGCTTCCATGGACATCCTGGGAAACGTGGTCCCGTTTATCAGCGGGGAAGAAGAGAAGATGCAGCAGGAGACACAGAAGATCCTGGGAAGCGTTTCGAATGGCCAAGCGCTGCCGCTCAAAGCACGCGTCAGTGCGCATTGCCATCGCGTTGCAGTGACGGACGGGCATACGGTTGCGGCGTCTGTGGAACTCGATTCGAAACCGGCGCTGGATGACGTGCAGCAGGCGCTTGCGAGCTTTCGAGGGCTGCCGCAGGAACGCAATTTGCCGAGCGCGCCACCGCAGCCGGTGATGTATCTGGCGGAACAAGACCGGCCGCAGCCACGGCGCGATGTTTCGCGGGAGAACGGCATGACCGTGTTTGTGGGGCGCCTGCGCGAATGCCCCGTGCTGGACGTAAAATTCGTCGCCTGCGGCCACAATACGATTCGAGGCGCCGCGGGAGCCGCTGTGCTGAATGCGGAGCTGCTGGTATCGGAAGGCTTCCTCGATTAGGAAAGTTGCCAGATGATCGTAATGAAGTTCGGCGGAACTTCCGTCGAATCGCAGGAAGCGATTGCCCGGGTTACAGGCATCGTGCAGGCTCAAGAACACCGCCGGCCGGTGGTTGTCGTCTCCGCCATGGGCAAGACTACCAACAAGCTGCTGGAAGCGGCGCACGAGGCCGCCACAGGACATCGCGATCAGGCCCTGGCGTTAGTGGACGAGATGCGCGGCCATCACTTGGCGCATGGCCTTCCCCTCGCCGGTGCTTTTGCGGCGGAAGTAGACCGTTACATCCGCACACATTTCGAGTGGCTGGACGAGTTGGTGAAGGGCCTGTCGGTCGTGGGCGAACTGTCGGCGCGCTCCATGGATGCTGTCGCCAGCGTGGGTGAGCGCCTGTCGAGTCTGATCGTGAGCTTCGCCTTTCGTGCTTCGGGTATTCGCGCACAACATGTCGATTCGCGCCGCGTCATTCTCACGGATGGCGCGTTCACACAAGCGCAGCCGCTGTTTGAAGAAACTTATACGCTGCTCCGCGAGCAGGTGCGGCCCACCGCGCTGAGGTCGGTGGTGGTGATGGGCGGATTTATCGGATCGACGCGCGAGGGTCAGACCACCACACTGGGCCGCGGCGGTTCCGACTATTCAGCCGCGATTATCGGCGCAGGTATCCGGGCGGAAGAAATTCAGATCTGGACAGACGTCGATGGCATGTTGACCGCGGATCCGCGCATCATTCCCGGCGGACATCGCGTCAAGAACATCTCATTTGCCGAAGCCGCGGAGATGGCCTATTTCGGCGCAAAGGTTCTGCACCCGGCTACCGTCGCGCCGGCGATCGAACACAATATTCCGGTACTGATTCTGAATTCGAAACGACCGGACACGGAAGGCACGCGAATTACTTCCGAAGCGGTGCCGTGCCGGAATCCGGTTAAATCGATCTCCTGCAAGCGGAACATTACGATCTTGAATATCAGTTCAACGCGCATGCTGATGGCGCATGGATTCATGCGTCGCATCTTTGAGATTTTCGATCGCTACCGCACCAGCGTAGACATGGTCTCGACTTCGGAAGTCAGCGTCTCGCTCACTTTGGACAATCTCGACAGTGTAGACGCGATCTGCAGCGAGCTGCGCGAATTTTCACAAGTTAGCATGGAAGACGGGCAGGCAATCGTCTGCCTGGTTGGCGAAAACATCCGGCACACGGCCGGAATCGCCGGACGCGCGTTTCAGGTACTTCAGAAAAAGAATATCCGCATGATTTCGCAGGGCGCCTCGTTGCTTAACCTGGGCTTCGTCGTGTCGGAAACGGATCTGAAGGACGCCGTGGCCGCGCTACACGAGGAATTCTTTTTGGACCTCGATCCCGCGGTGTTCGATTGAGTCATGCCGGGCGCTAAGAAACTTGCTATCGTCGGCTGCGGCAAAATGGGCCGCCTCGTCGAGCAGCTCGCGCCGCAGCACGGATTTCAGGTAGCGCTTCTTCTGGACGAAAGAGACAATGCAAACGGCAGCGGCATCACCGCGAAGGCGTTTCAGGGTATCGATGTCGCCATCGAATTCACAACGCCGGAAGCTGCTCCGGAGAATCTGAAGCGGCTTGCGCGGGCGCGGATTCCCGCTGTGGCTGGGACCACCGGCTGGCTTGGCCGCTTGGAGGAGGTCTCTCAGGCGGTTACGAAAGCAGGCACGGGGCTGGTTTGGAGTCCCAATTTTTCGGTCGGCGTGGCGGTGTTTCGCAAACTGGTTGGCATGGCCGCGGAGCTTCTGCGGGACGAAGATGCGTACGGAAGCTGGGCTTGGGAAATTCATCACGACACCAAGAAAGATGCTCCTTCCGGTACGCTGTTCCAGCTCATCAGAACCATGGAAGAACATGGCTACAGGCGAAAGGTGGATGTGGCTTCCAACCGCGCGGGCAGGCATCCCGGCACACATGAGATCGGCTTCGATTCTCCCGCTGATACCATTATTTTGCGGCATGTTGCGCGCAACCGCGAGGGTTTCGCGCATGGTGCGTTGCGAGCCGCGAGATGGATTCTCGGCCGAACCGGCGTGTACACGTTGGAAGACATGTTATTCGGCGGCGGTTCGTAGCGCCGTCTTATCTGGAAGGAGGGCCGATGTTTACCGGTTGTGGCACCGCGTTGGTGACGCCCTTTCGATCCGACGGATCGCTCGACGAAACAACTCTTCGCGCACTGGTGAAGCGGCAGATCGAAGCGGGTATCGATTTCCTGTGCCCGTGCGGCACAACCGGCGAGAGCCCTACACTCACGCATTCCGAGCACCTGCGAGTGGTTGAGATCACGGTGGAAGAATCGCAGGGCCGGGTTCCGGTGGTTGCGGGCGCGGGCGGCTACAACACGGCAGAGGTGATCGCGTTAATTGCGGAATTAAAGAGCCTGGGCGTCGATGGGATTCTTTCCGTCACGCCGTACTACAACAAACCGACTCAGGAAGGCGTCTTTCAACACTACCGGGCCATCGCCGAATCGACGTCGCTCCCCATCATTGTGTACAGCGTGCAGCCGCGAACTGCCGTGAACGTCGAGCCCGCCACGCTGGTGCGGCTAGCAGAAATCGGCAACATTGTCGGCGTGAAGGAAGCATCAGGCAGTATCTCGCAGATGGCCAGCATCCTGGCGCGGGTGCCCGAGTCCTTTGTCGTGCTCTCAGGCGACGACGCCGTCGCGCTGCCGCTGATCGCGCTGGGTGGCCGTGGCGTGATCTCAGTTGTATCCAATGAAATTCCGGTCGAATTCGGCGCGCTGACGCACTCAGCTTTGGACGGCGATTTTGCTCATGCGCGGGAGCTACAGCGAACCTATCAAGCACTGATGGAGATCAACTTCGTCGAAACCAGTCCGGGACCGGTCAAATTCGCCATGTCGCGGATGGGTCTTCTTGAGCCCGTGTGGCGTCTGCCAATGGTGGCGCCGCAAATTGCGTCACAACAGAAAATCGATAGCATTCTGGAGTCGCACGGCTTGCTTGCGGGAGTGCGTGTTTGACTCGTGGCTGATTTGCGAACCATTCAGCAGGGCATTGAAGACCTTTTCGAAGAAAAACCGGCGGCGTATTCCGCGCGGCATCAAAGCCTATTTCTTGAGTTTCGCGACCTGCTGAACCGGGGCGCGATCCGTGCAGCCGAGCGCGACGAAACGCAATCGACGGGCTGGCGGGTGAATAGCTGGGTGAAGAAGGGCATCCTGCTCGGCTTCCGCATGGGAGGGATCGTGTCGATGCAAGGCGGCGCTTCACCCTCGCAGTTTTTCGACAAATCCACTTATCCGCTCAAGACGTTTACGGCCGGTGACGGTGTTCGCATTGTGCCAGGCGGCTCGAGTATACGCGACGGCTGCTATATCGGACGCGGCGTCACCTGCATGCCGCCCATGTATATCAACGTGGGCGCTTATGTAGACGACGGCACGATGGTCGATTCTCACGCATTGGTGGGAAGCTGCGCGCAGCTCGGGCGCAACTGTCACATTTCCGCGGCTTCCCAAATCGGGGGCGTGTTGGAACCGATAGGCGCGCTACCGGTCATCATTGAAGACGACGTGCTGGTGGGTGGAAACGGCGGCGTGTACGAAGGAACCGTGGTCAAGCGCCGCGCGGTCCTTGGCAGCGGTACCGTTCTGAACCGCTCGACCCCGATTTACGATCTCGTGCGCGAGACGGTTCATCGCGCGACGGAGGAGCAACCGCTCGTCGTACCGGAACAAGCTGTCGTCGTCGCGGGGTCGCGTGCGATTTCCTCGGGCGCGGGTAAGGATTGGGGCGTCTCGCTTTATACGCCCGTCATCGTCAAGTATCGCGACGCAGGTACCGACGCCAAGATCCAGCTTGAGGATCTGCTGCGCTAGCGCGACTTAGTCTCCTTCATATCGATCAGCCCGGCAGCACCCCAATCCGCCGGCTTCGTCACACGCGATTCTCCAAAGGGCGGCCCCACCTCTTTAATGGCGAAATCGGCCGACGCACCGTGCACCGTGACCATTGTGTGTTGAAAAAACCAGCCCTTTGCGTACTCTTTGCCATCCCGTAAATGGCCGCCCGAGCTGGCGATAGATAAGTAAGTGATTCCGCCAAGCTCGAAATGCAACATTTGATGAATGTGCCCGGCGATCACGTACTGAACGCCGTATTGTTTCGCCAGTTGTTGCAACTCGAAGTGCGGATCGCTGAGCACGACGTGCAGAATCCATGAGGGCCGATGAGAGAACACAAATTTTAGTGGCTGAGCGGCGTGCTTCTCCAGGTCATCACGCAGGTACGCCAGCTCCCCGGCGGGCATCTCGTCACTGCGGCTGTTGTCGAGGATCGTAAAGTGTGCCTGCCTGTAATCGAAGCTGTAGTGCAGCGGATGCTGCGTATACTTCTCGTACGCTTGGGCCGATGCGGGCGACCAGACATCGTGATTTCCGGGCGTGAAAAAGATCTGGTACTTGCGGCGGTACGGTGCCAGCATTCGCATCGCCTGCCGCCATTCAGTGTCCATCGTGGCATCGTTCTCGCCCTGGATGGTGTCGCCAACGGTAACGACGAAATCCGGATGATCCGCATCTGTTTCGCGCCAGACCTGACTCCAGACGCCGGGAACAGCTTCGCCCGTGCGGTCTCCGATGATCGCAAAGCGGAAATCGCCGCTCGCAGTGCGGCCAGAGCCCCAGATTAACGCAGCCAGCCCCGCGGCGGCTGCAAAGCCGAGAAACGTAGATGTAAGCGAGCGCATCAGGTCACAAACGGGAACATTGCCTTCAGTATAGGAGTCGAAACTCCGCCATGAATCGCCGATGCTTCGGCGAGTTCCAGAAGTTCCCCATTCTTCTTGCCCGAGAACCCTGCTTCCGGAACAGTTTGGCACTCATGCCCGATCAACTCCCGCTTGAGGCGTCGGGGCATGCACTCGTCGAGAAGAACTCTCACTAAATATGTGCCAAGAGTAACTTTTTTGCTTCTTCCAGAGCTCCCACGGCCATCTGGCGCGTAACCGTCGGGAAATCGTCAAGAAATTCCTCCAGCGTGTGGCGTCCCTCAATATAGTCGAGCAGGGCCTGGTAAGGAACGCGGGTTCCGCGAAACACGGGCTCGCCTCCCAGGATTTCAGGATCACGCACGATAACAGAACTCATGGTCCTAGTGTGCACGATCGACAGAATGCGCTATAAATTTCCGCGCCGCGCCTGCTCGCGCTCGATTGCTTCAAATAGAGCCTTAAAGTTTCCCTTGCCAAAGCTGCGGCTGCCCTTGCGCTGGATGATCTCGTAAAACAGCGTCGGGCGATCTTCGACCGGTTTCGTGAAGATCTGAAGCATGTAGCCTTCATCGTCCCGATCCACCAGAATGCCGAGCCGCGCTAATTGATCGATCGGCTCGTCGATGTGGCCCACACGCGCGGTCAGGTCATCATAATACGTTGTCGGCACGATCAGAAACTCAACTCCCTGATCGCGCAGGCGAGTCACGCTGTCAATGATGTTGTGCGTGGCCATGGCGATATGCTGCACGCCGGGGCTGCCGTAAAAATCCAGGTACTCCTCAATCTGCGATTTCTTCCGGCCTTCCGCCGGCTCGTTGATCGGGAATCGGATCTTCTCGTTCCCGTTTGCCATTACCTTCGACATCAACGCCGAATACTCTGTTGAGATGTCCTGATCGTCAAAATGCTTGAACATGCGGAATCCCATCACCCGTTCGTAGAACTCCACCCAAGTGTTCATCTGCCCCCAGCCCACATTGCCCACGGCATGATCGATGTGCAGCAGACCGGTTGGCCGTGAAATGCGGTCCGGTGCGGGCACGGCGGCGAATCCGGGCAGGAAAGGACCCTGATAGTCGCGACGCTCAACGAACGTGTGAACCGTGTCGCCGTAAATCGCGATGGAGGAAAGCTGCGCTTTGCCGTTCTCATCTTCGAGCGTGAACGGAGCTTGCACGCTGTGCGCGCCTCGCGCGGTGGTCTCTTCCCAGGCCGATTTGGCGTCGTCCACCCAAAGCGCAATCGACTTCACGCCATCGCCATGCCTGAACACGTGATCGGCGACATCGCCGGAGGGAAACAGCGGCGTGGTCAGCACGAAGCGAATCTTGTTTTGTTCCAGGACGTAGGAGGCGCGATCGCGCGTCCCGGTCTCCGGCCCGCGATAGGCCACCAGGTTGAATCCCATGGAGGCTCGATAAAAAAACGCTGCCTGCTTGGCGTTGCCCACGTAGAACTCCATGTGATCCGTGCCATGAATCGGCAGGAAATCATCCTTTGCGGCGGATACTGTCTCCGTCTGTTCAGTGACTTGTGGCATAGCTATCTGTCTCCAATTCAGTCAGCTCCAAGTGCGCGCGCACGCTCTTCAGCGCCTCCACGCACGTCTCATTCTCATCTCTTGTGCCAACCGAGATGCGCAAGCAGTTGGGCAGACCGGTCGCTTTTAACGGCCGTACGATGACTCCGCGGCGCAGAAGCTCTTCGAATATCTTCTGCGCTTCCTCTTCCGTTTCAAGAGCGAGAGTTACGAAATTTGCCGCGGAAGGCATAACTTGAAAGCCCATTTCGCGAAATTCCCGATTCAGATATGCGAGCCCCTGCGCGTTATTGTCCAACGTTCGCTGCACGAATTCGTGATCGTCCAAGGCGCCGAGCGCAGCCGCCGCGGAAACGCCGCTTGGCTCGAAGGGCAGCTTCACTTTAAGCAGCATCGAGATTAGATTCTCATGCGCAAACCCGTAGCCGACGCGCGCCGATGCGAGCCCGTAAGCTTTAGAGAACGTCCGTAGCGTGATCACATTGTCGAAGCGATAGTGCATCGAATCGGGATAAGATGGCTCGCCGGCGGCGAATTCAAAATACGCTTCATCCAAAATGATCAGCACGCGCTCCGGCACTCTGGCATGAAACTCTTCGAAGACTTCGCGGGTGAAGAACGTGCCGGTCGGGTTATTCGGATTCGCAAGGTAGATCAGCTTGGTACGTTCGTTAGTGGCATCCGCCAGTGCCGCCAGATCGTAGCGCCATTCGCGATAGGGCACAGTGCGGTATGCGACCCCACGGCCTCGCGCCAAGACTTGAAAGCCTGAAAAAGCAGCCTCGGTGGTCAAAACCTCATCGTGGTCGCAAAGGAAGGTGCGCACCACGTTGGCCATAATGCCTTCGCTTCCTGCGCCGGCGATTACATTGTCAACCTTGAGCTGAAAGCGTTCTGCCAGTCTGCGGCGGAGCGCCAGACCGCCGTCGGGATAACGTGCCATACCGGCTAGAGCACGTCGGGCAGCCTCGATTGCGAGCGGCGACGAGCCCAGGGGATTCTCATTGGAGGCCAACTTCACTACGCGGCGGAGGCCGAACCGCTGTTGTATTTCCTCAGCGCCCAGGCCGGGTTCGTAGGGCCGTAGCGCCAGAACGTGTGGAGGAACTAAGATGTCAGCTGGAACCAATATGCATATCCTCCATCGACACAGGATATACTTCAAGTATATCGTGTTCTGCCTGACCGCGGTCCTATGACTCGTTCGAAAAAGAGAGATCGGCCCAGCGGCACGCTAGCGGATCGTGCCTACCGGCTGCTAAAGCATGGTATTTTGCATGGCGAGTTTCCGGAGGGCAGTTTTCTAACCGAGTCCGCGATTCTGTCCCGCTATTCCATCGGACGCACGCCCTTTCGGGAGGCTTGCAACCGGCTGCACAACGAGCAGCTTCTGGAAGTTGTCCCGCGCCGCGGCTACTTCGTGCCCGAGCTGAGCTTCCGCGCCGTTCGGGATCTGCTCGAAACGCGCATCATGCTGGAGGGCGTGGCTGCCGAGCTGGCGGTTTTGCGCGCTGAACCAGCGGAAATTGAAACGCTGGCCGCTCATTACAAGGAGGCTCGAGATGCCGCGCGAAGCCCAGGCGGGCTCGATGCGCTCATTGAAGCCAATCAGAAGTTTCATCTACAGATCGCGCGCATGACTCATAACAGAGAGTTCGAAATGCTGTTACGCGGCGTGCTGGAGCGCTCGACTCGGCTGGTGTACCTGGCGGCGAGCGGGTCGAATGCCGTGCCGCGCGACATTGAGACTCTGTTGAAGCCCATTCTGGACGCCATTCGCAAGAAGGATGCCGTGGCGGCGCATGAAGCCGTGGTGGCCGACATCACGCGCGGGCAACTCAATGCTTTGGGCCGCGATGTCTGGGGCGCTGCGTCGGGCGTTCAGCGCAACGGATTTCTATTGGAAAAGAACAAAGTGGCAAGGCGGGTTGACGCGCGTAGCATTGACCCGTCGTAGTATTTAGGAGGTTGCATGGTCTATCACCGGCTCGGAGAGATACCTTCGAAAAGACACAAGATATATCGCAAACCGTCAGGCGAGTTGTATGCCGAGGAGCTGGTCGGAAACATGGGTTTCGTCGGCCCGTCGTCTCTGCTTTATCACGTGCGCCGGCCTACTGCCGTGCGCGCGCTGCACACGTTGAAAGAGATCAACTGGCAACCCGCACCTTCCGAACCTTTGCGGCATCGGCACTTTCGCACCAGACAGATCTCGGATACCGGCGACGCGATCGTCGATCGCATTCCTCTGCTGTTCAATAACGACGTTTCACTGTCGCTGGTGCGCGCCGGCAACCAAGTCTCCGACTTTTATCGCAACGCACAAGGGGATGAAATCGTATATGTGAGCGAAGGCGAGGGGCTACTGGAATCGCCCTTCGGCAGTATTTCATTTGCCAGCGGCGATTACTTAGTTATCCCGCGCGGTATTCTCCATCGCTATCGGTTTTCATCCGAAAAGCGAGTTCTGCTGGTGATTGAGAGCGCCGGCTACGTGCGCACGCCGCGCCGTTATCGCAATGAGTTCGGCCAACTTATGGAATCCAGCCCTTATTCGGAGCGGGACATCCGCTGCCCGCAAGACCTGGAGACGCACGACGAGAAGGGCGAATTCAAGCTGATCGTCAAGAAAGCCAATTCCCTGACCGAAATGGTGCTCGCGTTCCATCCCTTCGACGTAGTCGGCTGGGATGGCTATTACTATCCATGGGCGCTCAACATTCATAACTTTGAACCGCGCGTGGGACGTTTTCATCTTCCGCCGCCCACGCATCAGACCTTCGACGGCGACGGATTCGTGGTCTGTTCGTTTTGCCCGCGCCCCTATGATTTCGACCCCGAAGCAGTTCCGGCGCCTTACAATCACTCGAACGTGATGTCGGATGAAGTGCTCTATTATGCGAATTCGGAGTTTATGAGCCGCAAAGGCATCGAATATGGCTCCGTCACGCTGCATCCCGACGGCTTGGCGCACGGACCGCAGCCTGGCCGCACGGAGGCGTCTATCGGCCAAAAGGAAACGAACGAGCTGGCGGTCATGGTGGACACGTTTCGCGGCTTGAATGTCAGCCGTGAGGCCGTCGAGTTCGAAGACAAAGATTATTACTTGTCGTGGCTGGAATCATAGCCCCGGCGCTGCGTGCGCTGCTCGACGGCTTGATCGATTACGCCGGCCTGTTCCCTCCGGCGTCGCTTCGGCTCGACCGCGCGCTGGCCAATTACCATCACTACCGGGAGGGTAAATGCGCCTGGATGCTCGGCTGGTTTGTCATCCCTGCGGCGCAACTGCAGCGTGTGCCCGCAAAATTCGAAACTCCATTCGCGGTTCTTTCGGATACGGATGAACCCTCCGCAGCGGCGATCGAATCGAAGCAAGTTGTATCCACCTCGAAGCCCACATATTGCGAAGTCAACGTCGAACAACTCGACGACGTAAAGGCGACCGGCGCCTATGCAAAGATCCGGACCGGTGGCATCACGGCCGATGCAATTCCCTCCGTCGAGGTCCTAGCCGCCTATATCCTGGCTTGCGCCGAGCGGCGATTGCCCTTTAAAGCCACTGCTGGTTTGCACCATCCCATCCGTTCACGCCATCCACTCAGCTACGAGAAAAATGCTCCCGAAGCAACCATGCACGGCTTCGTCAATGTCTTTCTGGCAGCCGCGTTTGCCTGGCATGGCAAAGCGGATATTGCAGCCGTTCTCGCGGAAACAGACCAGGACGCCTTCCGATTTGACGACCGCGCATACTGGCGCGACCTGTCGCTCTCCACCGGGCAAGTCGCCGAAGCGCGCACACAGTTTGCACATTCCTTCGGCTCCTGTTCGTTCGAAGAACCGATTGCAGACCTGGAGCAACTTGGATGGTTATGATCGACGAAACGCATGACCCCGAGCTGAAGAGCTGGGTGGAATCCGCAAACCGCCCCGGCTGCGATTTCCCGATTCAGAATCTACCGCTGGGGGTGTTCCGCAGCCGGGCAGAGGGGCCTCCGCGGCTTGGCGTCGCGATCGGTGACGCAATCATGCCGCTTCACCCCTGGCTCGCAGGCGAAACGCTCAACGGCTACATGAGCCTGCCGGCAACCCAGCGCCAAGATTTGCGCCGGGAATTGAGCAAGGCACTCGCAAAAGGCTCACCCGCTCGCGAACTGATCGCCCAAAGCGAATGCCAGATGCTTTTGCCCGCCGAGATCGGCGACTACACAGACTTCTACGCGTCCATTCATCACGCTACGAACGTCGGACGCATGTTCCGGCCTGATAATCCGCTGCTGCCGAACTACAAACATGTGCCGATTGCTTATCACGGCCGTGCGTCTTCTATCGTCGTCAGTGGAACGCCTGTGCGGCGACCCGTTGGGCAACTCGGCGAAGGCCGCTTCGGATCATCGAACGAACTCGATTACGAATTGGAAATCGGCGCCTTTCTTGGTCCTGGGAATGCGATGGGCACGCCAATCCCCATCGGCGAAGCTGAACAACAGGTCGCCGGCGTGTGCCTGGTGAACGACTGGTCGGCGCGCGATATTCAGCGCTGGGAATATCAGCCGCTTGGCCCATTTCTGGCAAAGAATTTTGCGACGTCCATCTCGCCCTGGCTGGTCACGCTGGAAGCGCTCGATCCCTTTCGCGCGGCCGCCCCGGCGCACGATGTCCCGGTTCTGCCCTATCTCGACACAACAACGCCCGGCGGCATCGACATCACGCTCGAAGTCTGGCTCAGAACGCCTAGAATGCCCGAGCCGTTCCGTATCAGTCGCGGTTTCTTCAAGCAGATGTACTGGACCCTCGCTCAGATGGTGGCGCATCACGCATCGAATGGCTGCCCGCTTCGTCCCGGTGACCTGATCGCGAGTGGAACGGTCTCCGGACCCGAGAAAGAAAACCGCGGATGCCTGCTGGAGCAGACCTGGAAAGGCACCGAAGCGTTGAATCTTCCGAACGGGGAGAACCGTCTGTTTCTTCAGGACGGCGACGAAGTGATTTTGACAGGCTATTGCGAGCGCCCGGGATTCACGCGCATCGGACTCGGTGAATGCCGTGCCGCCATACTCGCCGCTTTAGACGGATAACCGTATTGCTTACAATTAGATCAGTGAATCAACGGGAAGCTGGCGGGGTCGCGGTGTGCGAAATCGCCGATCAGGAGATCCATTTGCCGCAATCGCAGCGCGGACCGTTCCGCGCTTATCGGCTGCTGGCATTGGTTCTCGTTCTAAGGCCGCTTGGGAACGTTTTCCTCGCGTGGGGCATGAAACATTTTCCCCAAGTCTTGTCGTTTAACCCGATTCCCTACTTCCGCGCCCTGATGAATCCGTTTGTGGCGCTTGGAATCGGCGCGTTAGTCTTGGGTTTGCTTATGCGCATGGCGCTGCTCAGCCTGGCCGATTTAAGTTTTGTGCTGCCACTGACGGCTACCGGCTACGTTTTCTCCACCTTGTTAGGCAAGTTCTTTTTGTCCGAAGAGGTGAGCTCAGGCCGCTGGCTGGGTACTGCCTTGATATTTCTCGGCACAATCCTGGTCGGCTCGACCAGGGAGAAGACGCCGGCACGGGCCGAACTACCCGCAGGTATCTCTAACGTTACGTTGCTATGAATAAATGCGTCTCAATTTAGGACCGTGCTTGTTTCAGGGCAAGACCGCGGCGGCACCGAAGCGCGTTACGAATTCCATCCCGAACGCGTCGGCCTGTCTATTTTCAATTAATTCCAAAACAAGGAGAAACTCATCCGCGATATGAAGATTGGCGTGCTTGGAGGCGATGGCTATTGCGGTTGGGCGACAGCGCTGTACCTTTCTGCGAGAGGCCATGACGTTGCGATTGTGGATAACTTTGCCCGCCGCCAGTGGGACCATGAACTCGGCGTTCAGACTTTGACTCCCATTCGGCCGCTGGCTGAGCGATTGCGGGTTTGGAATGAGCTGACGGGGCGCGCCATTGAGCTTTTCGTCGGCGACGTGACCGATTACGACTTCCTGTCCTCTTTCGTTGCCCAGTTTGAGCCGGACTCGGTGGTCCATTTCGCCGAGCAGCGCTCAGCGCCCTACTCGATGATCGATCGCAAGCACGCTGTCTCGACGCAGGTCAACAACGTTGTCGGGACCTTGAACCTGCTGTTCGCGTTGCGCGAGCTGCAACCCGAGTGTCATCTGGTCAAGCTCGGCACCATGGGTGAATATGGGACGCCGAACATCGATATCGAAGAAGGCTATATTGCCATCGAGCACAATGGCCGCAAAGATGTACTGCCGTTCCCCAAACAGCCCGGCTCTTTTTATCACCTCTCCAAGGTTCACGACAGCCACAACATGATGTTTGCGTGCAAGATCTGGGGCCTGCGCGCCACCGATCTGAACCAGGGCGTGGTGTACGGAACGGTCACCGAGGAAGTAGCGTTCGATGAAGCGCTTATCAACCGGTTCGATTATGACGAAGTGTTCGGCACGGTCTTGAACCGCTTTTGCGTGCAGGCGGCGATCGGGCACCCGCTCACGATCTACGGGAGGGGCGGGCAGACACGCGGATTCTTGGATATTCGCGATACCGTGCGCTGCGTCGAGCTGGCGTGCTTGAACCCGGCGGGGCGCGGCGAATGCAGGGTCTTCAATCAGTTCACCGAGCAGTTCTCTGTGCTCCAGATCGCGCAACTGGTACAGGCCGCCGGTCGCAAGCTCGGCCTTTCGGTAGATATCGATCATTTGCCTGATCCGCGCGTTGAATCCGAGGATCACTACTACAACGCGAAACACTCGAAGCTGATCGACCTCGGCTTAAGACCGCACCATCTTTCCGATTCGCTGCTCGATTCGCTGATGAACATCGCGATGCGCTATCGCGAACGCATCGACACGTCGATGTTTATGCCGCAGGTGAACTGGCGTAACGCATCGAATGTGCGGCGTCCACAAATCACGGCTGGAGAGACGCCGCTGTTTGCAGGGCGCGCCACCTAGCGGCGGCTGCGCCACCTGGCGAGGTCGGCTGCGACTTGCGAGGCAAATTCGATTCGCAAGGGGAACTCCGCGTCCTGGATCGGCGCTTCGAATTTCCGAATAAATCGCTGAATGACCGGCTGCCGATTTTCCAGAAAATCGACTGATTCGTTTTCTATCCAAACGCGGCGCTCGTCGGCGGAATTGTATGCGCAGAACAACTCGCTAAGTTCCGAGTGCGGCGACGCGTACCTGCGGATCGCCAGCAGATGGGAACCCAGGTTCTCGAGTGCCGGAATGCCGAGCCGATCCGCATGGCTAACGGTGAATCGTCCGCCGAATCGCAACCCGCGCACAGCGTGGAAACGCTCGCGCCAGCTTTCGATTTCATCCAGCAGGCAGTATTCAAAGTGCACTCCTAGCCTTACTCCGCGAGCCCTGGCCGCCCCAGCGAGCGATTGCGTTTCGACCTCCGAACACATCCACGGCTTCTCCGCAATGGCGTGCAGGCCCGCCTCGATCGCAGCGTTCATCATCGGCGCCACATGCGGACCCGGCGGCACGCACAACCATGCGGCCTGCGCACCGCTCGCGCGCATGGTATCAGTTAATTCCGCTGCTTGTTTACGCGTCTGCTCAATACACGCAACCCGTCGCCCCTCGCACTCCAGAATTTCCCGCATCCTGCGCGCCCACCGGCCGCGGCCGAGGATAACGTAAGACCAGTTCTCAGGCATTGCCAATTCGCTCGCACACCAGGCGAGCCGCCTTGACCGCGCTGACCACCTTGCCGGAAAAAATGTGGATCTCACCGGGCTCCCCGTCCATCACATACAAGACTCGGCGATCATCCGGATTATCCTCCACCACTCGAATGACGAAGCGGGAACCCAGATACTTAGCATGCGCCGCCGCAGGCACCGCAAGGCAAGCATCCGCGCGCATCGCCTCGAACCGCGTGAATGGGACACGCTCAAACGTAGCGCCATTCAACCTGCTTGCGTAGGATTCGGGAATTGGCTCTTCCGGATCGGTCGTCGACCAATGATTGGTGTGCTTCGCGGACCCGAATAGCGAAAGCTTAGAGCTGCCGTAGGGGTCGAAACCGGTAAACGGGCCATCCACCACGACAAGAGCGATGCCATGCAACGCCGCCGGCAATTCGATGAGCACCTTCTCCGCCACCTGATACTTGGCAAGCGAAAACACGCGCCGGCTCTGTGCCATTCCGTAAGTGGCCCAAACCACGAAGTCAAACCCGTCGCGCATTTCCCGGCGAAACGCCTGTTGTTTAAAACGCACGCCGGTGGATGTTGCGCGCTCGCTCACCAGTTTCCGCAACACATCGGGATCGTAGATTTGTTCGTCGACTTCATAGCAGGTCTGGATGAAGCGGTAGTCCAGCCAATCCGGGCGGCAAGTTTTCAGAGGCAACTCATGTTGCGCCATCTGTTGTTCGTACGCGTCGGCCGCGGTCCGCGAATGCTGCTTCGGTATGGCGTAATAATGCCGGCTGTTTCGCACTATGGCCGGGCGGAATGCCTGCACGAATTCGCCGCGCGCCTCGCGGATCTCGGCGATAGTTTCCGCGCTTCTCGGGTAATGATAGCCGGCATGCACTCGATATTGATTGATCGCGGAAGCGGCACACATAATGCCCAGAGGATCGAAGAGGTGGACCTGATGGCCATGCTCGGCGAGCCGAATAGCGGCTGTGGCGCCGTAAATACCGGCCCCCGCGATAGCGATCCTCATCGCGCCTGTTCGACGTCAGTCGCTGACGGAAGGGGAAGTGGCTGGAACCAGCATGCCGTCCCGAATATAGTATTCTCCTCCGCGCCAGCGCACGCTGTTACGGAGGAAACTTGCCAGCCATAGCAGGCAGGCCACCGCATCCCACACCGGTATGAGCGCGATCTCTTTCAGCAAGCCGGAACGCCGCAGCCCGCGTACGCCGATGCTCCATGTCATCGCCAAGCGCAGCAGAACATACGTGCCGAGATAGCCGACCGCAACGCTTAGAGCCGGATGAATCGCAACGGCCGCTATCGACCATGGCAGCCCATAGGTCAGCAGCAAACCTAAATGACCCCATGGGCGCATATGCCGCATGACCACGATCCAGCGCAGGCGTTTCTGAAGCAGCTCTCCGATCGATCGATAGTCGGAAACTGTGCCCACCGTATACGGCAGAAGCTTCACTTCGTAGCCTTGTTCGGCAATCAAGCGGCCCACCAGCAGATCGTCACCCGGGCGGTTTTCCAGCCGTTGATAGCCGCCGAATCCGGCGATGAGCGCCCGTTTGGTGACGATCGTCTGTCCCAGCGCAAACTTGACTCCATCGAGCTGTCTCGCGACAATGATGCCGGCGTAGAAATCCGAGAACATCCCGACCGTCTGTAGCCTGTCGGCGAACGTATCATCTTTGATGGAGCCGTAAAAGCAGGTGAGGCCACCCACCTTGGGATCGGCAAGCGGCGCCAACACACTGCGCAGGTAATCTGGTGACACCCGGACATCGCTGTCGCTGATCGCCAGGTATTCGTGCTGCGCTTCAGCCACCAGCCGGGCCAATTTAGCCACCTTGTCATTCACAGCCCGCCGGCGCGATCCCAATAGAATGCGGATGCGCCGCTCCGGGAAATCGCGTTTCAATTGCTCAATTGCGTTAATCGCCTGGTCGTCGTCTGGTCCGACACAGAACAGGATCTCGTAATCCGGATAGTCCTGGCGGCAGAAGCTGGCGAAGTTCTCGTAAGCGTCCGGGTCGATGCCGCGAACCGGCTTCAGAATACTGACTGGGGGCGTGAAATCCGCAGGCGCTCCGCTCGCCTGGCGAAACAGGCGCCAACTACTGTAGATTGCCAACAAATAATAGATAAAGGGCAGAACCGCCAGCCCCAGCAAGACGTATCCGGTCGCGGTCAAAAGCATCCAGGTTCTTTCATAGGAAACGGTTGCATCCGCGCGACGTTGGCGAGCGGCGTGCTCCACCCGAAATATAACAGATGCTTGCACTTGGGCCAGGTTTCACGCCGAGAACGCCGACCTGCGGCGGTGTAACGAGTTTGTAGTTGCTATGGTAAAGGTAAGTACCGCCCCAGGAATGTAGTATTGCTTACTAAAATCGGCCGTTTGGATCAGACGCTTCACACCGAGGTCATCACCGGGACGCACCGGGCACCGGCCAAGCAGTTCCGCGCCCGATACCTCTACCTTCTTGTCCTGGCATTCGCGGCGGCCATCTATCTCGGCTGTATTATCTCGCCGCCATCTTTGATGGACGACGTCGATGCGGTGCAGGCGCAGATTGCGCGTCACATGCTGACTTCCGGCGATTGGGTGACGGCCAGCCTCGACGGCGTGAAGTATCTCGAAAAAGCGCCGCTCATTTATTGGGCGATGGCCGGATGCTACAAGATCTTCGGCGTGCACGACTGGGCCGCGCGCATTCCGGTTGCGCTCTCGGCAATTGCTCTGTGCTGGGTCACCATGGCGTTCGGCATCTGGGCGTTCGGCAAACGCGCGGGAGTCTATGCCGGCATCTGCACCAGTACCTGCCTCGGCCTGTTTCTCTTCACGCGCATCACCATACCGGACGTGATGCTGACCGGCACAATCGCGCTGGCTATCTGGGCGTTCCTGCGCGCGCTCGACGAGAACGAGGCACATCCGCGGCTCTGGGCTTTTGTCATGGCCGCAAGCTTGGGAACAGGGCTGCTGCTGAAAAGCCTGGTGGGAGTGGTTTTTCCCGCCGGCGCTGCTCTCCTCTATTTACTGCTAACCCGGCAACTGTTCTCCGCCCGAACTTGGAAGCGGCTTCATCCGTTTGCGGGCTTGCTGGTGATTCTGGCGATTGCGGCGCCGTGGCACATTCTCGCGACCTTGCGCAATCCCCCGTATTTCGCCTTCACGCTGCGGAGCGTGCCGGGCCAATATCACGGCTTCTTGTGGTTCTACTTCATCAATGAGCAGGTTCTGCGCTTCCTAAACCTGCGCTATCCGCGCGACTACAACACTGTTCCGCGCCTTTGGTTCTGGCTGTTCCATCTGCTGTGGTTATTCCCCTGGAGCGTTTATTTCCCGGCCGTCGCGAAGCTCTCCTTCCGGCCCACCGACCGGGCGGGGCGAGTGCGTCTAATGGCTCTCTGCTGGATCGGGTTCGTGCTGGTGTTCTTCACGTTTTCGACGACGCAAGAGTACTATTCGATGCCTTGCTATCCGGCCTTTGCGCTGTTGCTCGGTTCGGCCATGGCTTTCGGGGGAAGCCGCGTGCGCCGTGGAACGCGCGTGCTGTCCGCCATCACGGGATGCGCCGCTATAGCCGCAGTGGTCCTTTTGCTGCTTGTCCGGAACGTCGCCACACCGGGTGATATCTCGAACGCGCTCACTGAAAACCGGCAAGCTTATACGCTATCGCTCGGCCACATAGAGGATCTGACCGTCGCATCGTTCGCCTACTTGCGCTTGCCTTTAGCTATCGCGGCGCTTGCATTTCTTATCGGCGCCCTTGGCACTGCGCGCTGGAATGGCAAGCGGGCGTTCGTTTCCACAGCCGTCATGATGGTGCTGTTTTTCCATGCCGCCCGGCTGGCGATGGTGGTCTTCGATCCCTACATGTCTTCCCGCCCGCTGGCCAATGCACTGCTCGAGGCGCCGCCCGGCCAGCTCATTGTGGACCATCAGTACTACGATTTCTCGTCTGTTTTCTTCTACACCGATCGAAGCGCGCTGCTACTGAATGGCCGAATCAACAATCTCGTCTACGGCTCCTATGCCCCGGATGCTCCGCAGGTCTTCATTGACGATCAGCAGTTTGAACAGCGCTGGCAGGAACCCAGCCGCTATTACCTGGTGGCGGAACGTGCCGGTGCGCTGCGCGTGCGAACCGTGCTTGAAGGCGATCCGCTGTACGTGGTCGCGGCGAGTGGTGGCAAGTTCCTGTTGACGAATCACCCGCTGCCGGGATCCGATGTGCCGAGACTTTAGCTAGTTATCTTTCCAAAACAGCTCGGCGTCGGAGCGGCGCACGTAATTGGCATCGAGAACAGCAGGGTCGAAGCCAGGCGATATCTCCGCGCAATAGGCTACGGCGCTCGCCAAGTTGCGCGGCGCTTCCAGAAACGGCATGCCGGCAAAACGCGTGCCGCCGAGCGAAGCGCGCAGTTTCGCCTCCGCGATGAATTCGTATTCGGGTGCGTCGAGCGATTCGAGCCAAACGCCGAACTCGAGAACGGCTTCCGGGACAACAGGCTTGAGCTTCGAGTTATAGACCGCCGCGTAGACCTGACCACGCCGGGCATCGAGCCACACCGCGCGCAAGGGCAGATTAACGAACGAAGCCAGCGCCCGTAAATTCGACACACCGACCGCCGGCTTGCCCATCGCTTCCGCAAGACCCTTCACGGCCGCAAGGCCTACGCGAACGCCCGTGAATGAGCCGGGGCCGCTCGCCGCGGCAAAACGATCGATATCTCCCAAAGCTATCTCCGCGCCGGCTAGAAGCTTGTCAATAGCCGGAAAGATCAGATGGGCGAAACCCTCCGGCGAATGGAGCGCGATTTCCGCGCTCGTCTGTCCATTCGTTCGAACTGCCAAGCTGCCGAACTCGGAAGTGGTGTCGAGCGCCAGGATCGTCACGGCGTCAGACGATAAACCCGGTCGACTTCGTATGCTTTCCCATTCGCATTGATGGCGAGCAGGCGCATCGTTAGGTTGGAGCCGGGAGGGCACGCCAGATGCTGGGAAACGTTCAAATTACCGGACGAACCTACCCCGAGTACGCGTCCGCCTTCGCCCGCGGCGACGATCTCGCCCCACCACACGTATTGCATCCGGCGGGTCGCGCGATTCGGATGCGTGATCTTCACCTGATACGGAACCGGAATCAGCCGATTGAGGTCGTCTCCATCGGGCTCTGCGATTTTGAAGGGAATCTTCGAATCATCCAGCTCCGGTTCCTGGATCGGCGGGTCCTGCGATTCGAAGTAATAGGATCGCAGCATGCTCTCTTTGTGGCCTTCGCGCGGAACCGTCAACACCCAGTCGTGCGCCGAATCGGGAGTCTGGCGGCTGAACACCTCGCCCTTGTAATCTTTGAGCGGAATTTCTTCGCCGTCGATGGGATTCACCCAAACCGGGTTGTATTTGTGCTTGGGAAGAGTCACTTCCACAATGCCGGGAGTCTCCGCGTACGCCAGGTATTCGACTTCCTGCAGGCCCACGGCTCGTGCGCCATCGACGTCGAAGTAGGGCTCCAACTCCCAATGCCGCGTATCGGAAATAACCATGACCCAGGTGCGAATGGCGCGCGCATTGGATTCGTTTCGCAACGCGTCGTAAGAGACGCTGGGGTACTCGCCGTTCGTAGTACTATTCCACAGTTCATGGCGGAACGTGTCGGGGTCAGAAGCCGTGATGACATGGATCTCGGGTTGCTGGGTGAACTGGTGTTCGACTGCGGCGACTTCCGGATGCGGCGAGGACTCGATCAGGTAATTCATCCAGCCGTCGGCGAGCAGCGGCGAAGAGGTGACACGCGCATCCGTGGATCGGGGATGCTGGAACGCATCGTACTTCTGCAATGCTGAGTTCAAGTCTTTCAGCAGAGCACGCGCATCGGGCGTGTCTTCGAAGTGCTGAATACCTTGCCAGGTGACGTTCAGGCCAGCATAGCGGGCGATCAAATACCGGATCAGCGGATCGCGCTGCTCCCAATTACTCAGCGTGCCTGATTTGACGAATGAATCATCGGCGAGCAGCAGGTCGAGCGTGAAGCCACGTGTGTCAGCGGCCAGAATGCGGTCATCGAGCGCCGCGAAGTAGGCGAAATCGGGTTGGCCATTGGCGCTCAAGGGCTTCAAGGGCGAAGCGAGCGTGAGCAGCGGACCGCGAATGTGCGTAAAGCCGTCCTTCTTGCGGGCATCGAGCCACGGCTCGAGCGCGGGCATCTCAACCTCGAGAAATGGCACCGAGACGGCGAGCCACAGATGCGGCTGCTTATTGGTCGTGCGCCAGTGGCGGACATTCGCGACGCTGACGAAGCCGGGGCTGTTTGTTTCGGCGACGTTGAATGTTGATTCCTGATTGTCGTAGCGCTTGATTTCGCTCGTAACGTGATAGGTCCAGGCGCCCGGCTCGGTGGGGCTGAAGCGCACGCGCAACGTCTGTCCGCCATCCCAGAAGGCGTGCATGAGGTACGTGATATGGCGAGGTGAACGAAATTCAATGTTCAAGAGCTCGTCCTTGTAGGGCGATAAGTTTTTCGGGATCTCACCGCTTTGCCAATCGAAACTGAGCTCGCATGGTGCGAAGGTACGCGCCGACTGCGCGCAGGAGGGGAGAGACGCAGCCTGGACGAGAGAGGCCGGAAAAAGTACTATTAGGGCCATCCGGCAGACGGCCGAGTATTGCATATGTCTCAAGAATAACGTGCTGCTGCGCTTGGCACTTCGATGGCGTGGCTGCCAAATCGGGAGGTGGCTGAAACAAAATCGAAGGTTTTGTAACTATAGTAGTAGTACGGCCACAAAGCAACTTGTAAGTTGCGAAAGACGTCCTTACAATCGAGGGTTAACCATACTCATTCGACCGGGTTGTCGATAAGAAACAGCGAGGCTGCTTATGGACATCGTAGGTGATCGGCGATTTGTAGAGGTGCCGGGCGGCAAAACGCACGAGCTCCCTCCGCTCCTGGTGAAGACTGTGCCGGACGTGAAGCGTCTCGACAAGATGATGGGAGTGGCCGCTGAGATCATCGAGCAAGAGGACATGGTGCCGCCTGTGGTGGCGGACTTCATCGCCAGCGAGGAGTCGGTGGAGCGGCGCAAGATGGACCTGGCGCTGAATCTGGTCGATCAGTACCTCGGATTGTTGAGCCATTGGCATTGGGGCGATGCGGTGGTGGAATGGATTCGCCAGTGCGAGATCACCTTCGGGGAGCGGCTTGAACTGCGAAACCTGCTACGCAGCGAAGTTTGGCCGCATGCGGGGCGCAGCAGCTTCGTGACCTTGCTGGAGGATAAGGCCGTCAAGACGAAAGGCGTTCAACTCGAAAAGGCAGTCGGCTTGCGGCTGGCGTTTCGGCAGATGCCGCCCATCCGCTGCTGTTCCGATCAGTTCCTGTTTTATCTGAACAACTCGGTGGCGCAGACCGCGTACCGCACCTGGCTGAACATGACGCCCAGCCCGATCTCGTCCTTGCCGCCGGAGCGGTTCCAATTCGAGATCGTGAACATGTCGCTCGAAGCGCACTAATAAGGACCTCCGTCCGCTCCCCCTTGACATAATGAATGCGTCGCTCTTTGGCGGGCATTTATGTTACTTGCCGGTATGGCAGTCGATATCGGTTGCTTTGAAAATTGTTCGGATTTTGTCGATCGATATTCAATTTTCTCCGAACTCGAGAAGCTTTCACTCGCGAGCTGGTCGTTTTCAACCGAGATCGGCACACGAGAAGCCTTCGGCAATCAACGTGTACTTTGCAATGCAGTCGCCGGGTTCCGCAAGCTGCTGCTCAATCCACGCCTATTCACCACCGGTGCTCACTTCGTTCATCGGCAGCAAACCATCGCGCGGCTAGAAGAGCTGGGCGCTGCGGGCGTGCAGCAAATCACTCTGTGCGTGAACGAAGAGGAGGCGGCTGCGCTAGGTTCGAATTGCGTCGAAAACCTGGTGGACGGGTGCCATGCTGGTGGCATAGACCTGCGACTCCAGTTTGAACTGCGCGACTCCTTCACGGAGGATTGCTGCCGCATCGCCCGCACGGTGGAAGACCGGCAGTTTACCGTCACCGTGCTTCCCGTGCGGACCCGCCCAACCCGCTTGCTTCCGCTTTCGGATGCGGCCCCGATGGAGCGAAGAGAGCGCATGCAACTTGTACTCAATGCTGCCGGCGACGTGATGCTGCGAAGGCGAACGCAGGATGAGGTAGTGGATATAAGAGCGGGCAACGCACACCAACAACCGCTGCACGAATTGGTCATGGCGGCGCGTGCGCGCCTATAGGCAAAACCATGTTGCGCTATCACTCGCTGGTTTTGATTCCGTCCGACCACTGCAACATCTCCTGCCGGCACTGCGCTCCGGAGTGCGGGCCGACGGTGCGGCATCCATGGGATGTACCCCTGCTGGAGCGCTGCATCAGCGAAGCAGCGCAGATCCCAAACCTCCGAAAGAACATTCACTTCGCAGGCGGGGAGCCGTTTCTCTACTTTGCGCAGATGCTTCAACTGGCGCGTCACGCGCACCGGCATCATTTCAGTTCTTCCATCGTCACGAACGGCTTTTGGGGAGTGAATAAAGTCCGCGCGGCGGGCATGATCGCGGGCCTGGTCGAACACGGTCTGCGCCGCGTTGAGCTCAGCGTCGATCACTTCCACCTTGAATTTCTTCCGGTGCGCACCATCCGGCAATCCATCGAAGTCTTGAAGCAAGCCGGCGTGTTCATCTGCATGCGCGTGGTCACCACGCGCAAACACCAGATCGATGAGACCCTGCGCCAGTTCACGCCTGACGATCTGGATGGCGTGGAAGTGAACGCCAGCGGATTGATTCCCACCGGCCGGGCCATTCGCGAAGTGAACTCCGATGAATACTATTCATCGCCCGAAGGCGGGTCCGGCTCCTGTGCGGCTTTTCTGAACCTGACCATCCGTCCCGACGGCAATGTCGGACCCTGTTGTGCCGGCGCAGAAAACACTCCGAGTCTTTCGTTGGGCAACGTGCATTCGTTGCCACTTGACCGCATCGCCCAAAATGCCGAACGGAACTTGTTTCTTAAACAAGTGGTTGAAGAAGGGCCATCTTCATTCTTTGAAAGATTGCGCGATGCGGATCTCGGCCACAAAATCCGGTCCGAATACACCAGCATCTGCCAGGCCTGCAGCGAGCTGTTCCGCGATGCGGAGGTGGTGCAAGCGCTCGGCGCACGCACCGACCACTCTAATCGAAATGATTTAGTCAACATTTCAGTTGTTTAAAGGAAATAACAGAAATATTTGTTTGACAGTCGCCGCAGGCAGTGATTAACTCGTGGTTGTTGTCTTAATTTCAGCAGTTCAGCCTTAGAGTGAAGAGAGGAGCTATTTGCATGGCAAGAGTCCCGAGACCTTTGTACCTGGTCGCCTTCGGTGGATATAACGATTTCGAGGCACTGCTCTCCTCCGGCGACGCGGCCGCGATGAAATCGATGGTTGCGCAGTCGGAGAAGTGGTTGCAGGATCCCGCGAACGCCGACAATCCGCAAGCCGCTGAGGAGAGCCAGCGTCTGGCGGAAATCAAGGCGGAAATCGCACGGCTGGAGGGCGCATCGGTCACAGCGGTGGCCTAGGCCGTCATCGATAGGCACTCGCGATGAGTCGTGAGACCAACGCCGACGAAGTACGGCGCTGTGTTCCGGTAGCTGTGGTCTGGGAACTCACGCTCACTTGCAATCTCAAGTGCCAGCATTGCGGTTCCCGCGCCGGGCGCCCGCGCACCAATGAACTCACAACCGCCGAAGCCCTCGACGTCGTCGATCAGCTCGCGCGTCTCGGCGCGCGCGAAATCGGCCTCATCGGGGGTGAGGCGTTTTTGCGGCGCGATTGGATTCAGATCGTTCGCAGGATCGCCTCCCATGGCATCCGTTGCGCCATCCAAACCGGCGGGCGCCAGTTGACGAATGAACGCATCAAGCAAGCAGCCGACGCCGGTTTGAAACAGATCGGGGTCTCGATCGATGGCCTGGAAGCCTTGCATGACCGCATGCGCGGCGTGCCCGGCTCCTTCCGCATGGCCGTCGATGCTCTGCATCGCGCCAGAGCCGCTGGTCTTGAGGTCACCGTCAACACCTCCATCGCCTGCGATACTCTGCCCGATCTTCCCGGCATTCTGGATATCATCGCCGAGGCCGGAGTCACTGTCTGGCAAATCCAGATCGCGGTCGCCATGGGCAATGCCGTCGATAACGACCACATCTTGATGCAGCCGTATCAAATACTCGATCTCATGCCGTTGCTCGCGCGCTTGTTCCACGAAGGCAAGAAGCGCGGCGTCTACATGGACGGCGGCAACAACATCGGATACTTCGGCCCCTATGAGCACCTTTGGCGTCCGCGCGGCAATGAGCACGACCATTGGGCCGGCTGCGGAGCCGGTCAATCTGTCATCGCCCTGGAAGCCGATGGCACCGTGAAAGGATGCCCGTCGCTCGCCACCGTCGGTTTCGCGGGCGGGAACGTCCGTGACACCACTCTCGAAGAGATCTGGAACACGCGCAAAGAAATCCACTTCGCACGGCTCCGCAGTGTCGAGGATCTCTGGGGTTTTTGCCGGACGTGCTACTACGCCGACGTGTGCCGCGCCGGCTGCACCTGGACGTCTCATTCCTTGCTCGGCCGCGCCGGTAACAATCCGTATTGCCACTACCGCGCTCTGGAGCTCGAAAAGCGTGGAGTGCGCGAGCGCATCGCGAAGTTGCACGACGCGCCAAAGAAGCCTTTCGCCATCGGCGAATTCGAAATTATTCTTGAACCTATCCCCGGCAAAGAACCACAAGCCTCTGTGCGGTCTTCCTCGCCGCGTACCACAGAATTCGTTCAAATCCAGCCCGCCGGCTCCGGCGCGCCCAATGGGGCCGCAGATGCAACGCCCGGCTTTATTCCCGAAGGCTACGTGGCGCCCGTCCTCGATCTCTGCCGGGCCTGCAACCAGTACATCTTCCCGCACGAGGTGACGTGCCCCCACTGCGGGGCGAACGTGGCGCAAGCGGCCGTGGCCCACGAGGAAGCCACCCGCAAACGTCACGCGTTGATGGCCTCCATGGCAGAGCTGATCCGCAAACGCGAACAGCGCTCCGCGCATGCCCAGTAGAACAGTCGTCGGCCTGGTCCAAATTTCGCGCGAGGAAGTGACGGAGGCCGCTCCTCAATACCACGTGCGCAACGGCCGCGTGGTGCGCAATCTCTGGGCCTCCGGGCCTTTAGCCGGCACTTCGGTTTATCTGCCCTACTCGGTTGGCCTGCTGCAGGCGTACGCGCAGCGTAATGCAGCCGAACCGGGCAGCTTCGAATTTCTCTTGCCCATTTACCGGCCCACGCCGCTCGCCGATGCGATCGAAAAGCTGCAACATGCCGGCGTCGCCGCCTTCAGTACATATATCTGGAACATCCGGCAATCTTTGCGGATTGCCAAAGAACTCAAGCGAATCCGCCCCCAAACTTTGATCGTTTTCGGCGGACCGCAAGTGCCTAATGCCGCGGAAGATTTCCTTCGCGAGCATCCCTTCATCGATATCGTCTGCCACGGCGAAGGCGAACGCGTGTTCCTGCAAATTCTGGAGCAGGCCGGTGCCCGTGATTGGTCCTCCATCCCCTCCGTCAGTTATCTCGATGCCCAAGGCGCGTTCATCGCGAACGCCAAAGCTCCTCGAGTGCAGGATCTTTCGCAATTCCCCTCGCCATTTCTAGAAGGCATATTCGAGCCGCTGATGCGCGAGAACCCCGATATGCTCTGGCAGTCGGCATGGGAAACCAATCGCGGCTGCCCCTTCGGCTGCACGTTCTGCGACTGGGGGTCGGCCATCGCCGGCAAAGTCTACCGCTTTGATATGGATCGCGTAAAGGCCGAAACGGACTGGTTCGCGCGCAAGCGCATTACTCACGTCTTTTTCTGCGACGCCAATTTCGGAATTCTCACTCGAGACATCGATATCGCCAAGGCTTATGTCGAGAGCCTGGAACGCCACAATCACCGCATGAGCGTCTCCATCCAGACTGCCAAGAATTCGACCGATCGCTGTTACGAAGTGCAGCGTATTCTCTGGGATTCGGGCCGCGCTTTTTTCTCCGCCACTACCTCGCTCCAGTCCGTCGATCCCGGCACGCTAAAAATTATCAAACGCGACAACATCTCGCTCCAATCCTTTCACGAATTACAGCGCCGGCATCGCGAAAACGGCGTTCCCACTAACACCGAAATCATTGTAGGGCTTCCGGGCGAAACCTATGAGAGCTTCGCCAATGGCCTTGCGGAAGTCATCAGCCGCGGCCAGCACAATTTCCTGAACATCTACGAATGCCAGGTGCTGCCGAACGCCGAGATGGGTTTACGCGAGTATCAGAAGCGATATGGGATGCAGCTCGCATCGGTTCCGATGATCGAAGGCGGACTTGATCCGGACGATGAGGCCGTCGTCGAGTGCATCGACACGGTAGTGGCAACCGCGTCCATGCCTGCAGCCGACTGGGAGCGGGCGCGCGCCTTCGCCTGGGCGACCCAGTTTCTCTACTTCGATCGCCTCCTGCAAATACCGTTCATCTTTCTCGCTGGCGAGTATGCCATCTCATATCGCGAAATGATAGAAGCATTTCTCGATGCAGATGCGGCAAGCTTCCCGGTCTGCGCCGAGCTGGCCGGCATTTTTGTCCGCACTGCCGAAGGCCTGCAGAATGGAAAACCCAGCGTAATCGCCAGCCCGCGTTGCTTGAACCAATGGTGGTCTCCGGATTCCTACGCTCTGATCAGTTTGGCCAGCCAAGAGAAATGGACAGGCTTTTTCGAAGAAGCCGAGCAGATTCTGCAGCGTTTCGCCGACGATAAGTTGTTGTCTCAGTGCATCAGGCTCAATCGTGAACTGTTCAAACGGCCCGGAGTGTTTAAGGATGCTTCGGTGAGCGCGTCCGCCAACCTGCTCGGGTATTACGAAGCGGTTCTCGCGGGCAAGTCCGTGGCGCTCGACCGCTCACCGGTTAGGTATGACATTGATCGAACGAGCATCGTATGGCCTCGCGACGACGATTGGTATCGCTTTATCGACGAGGCCCAAGGCGATCCCGCACGGTATCTGTACCGGGCGGTCGCGGTTCCGGTGGAGATACTCGCGGCGATGACTTAGCTGCTTACGCCTCGCTCGGCTCCGGCCCTGAATCGGCTCCCAGATGCTGCGGCTTCTTGTCCTGGCTCTTCACGAACTCCAGAATGTCGAACCGGCGCACCTCGCGGCCGGGAAAAAAGCTGTTGATTGCGGCCTGCTCATCATCGAACAGCTCAAAGACGGTTGACAATTTGGTCAGGATCAGCAGCTCGGCGCTGCGCTTGGAAAGATGCAGCAGCTTCATGGCGCCGCCGGCCTTTTCGAAGGTCGAGTGCGCGATGACCAGCGTGCCGAGTCCGGTGCTATCGATATAATCAACGTCCTTGAGGTTCACAATGACATTGTTCTTCCCCTGGGAGCTCACCGAAACGACTGTGCCCCGTAGATCGGTCGCGTCCGGACCCAGAATCAGGCGCCCATGCAAATCGAGAATCAGTATATTTTCGATCTCTCGTTGGGCTACTTCGAGCGGCATCGTGCATCCACTATAGCGTGACGGAACGCGATAAAAATTCCTGGTAGTAATGCATCAAGTTTGCGGGTCTACGTGAAAAGGTACATTGGAGGGTGTCGAGTGCGGAAGGGAGTGAGCTTAGATGTTTAATCACGTCTTAAGCGCTTGGTTGCAAGCCCAGGTTCCCGGCGTCGCGGAGCACCGCATTGCGAACATCTTCAAGCCGCTTGCCACACCGGCGGAATCGGAACGCACCGCAGCGTACCTGGTGCTGGCCATCGCGGCAGGTATTTTCTTGGTGGTCGCCAGCTTGCTGGTTTATACGATTCTGCGGTTCCGTCGCCGGCCTGGGGAAAGCGAACTGCAGGAGCCCCCGCAGGTCTATGGCAGCAATCAAATCGAAGCCGCGTGGACAGTGATTCCGATCCTGATCGTGTTTGTGCTGATCGGTGTCTCGGCGCGCGTGATTGCGGCCATCGAGAATGCCAGTCCACCGCCGCAAATGCTCAAGATAGAGCTCATAGGGCATCAATGGTGGTGGGAAGTGCGCTACCCGGATTACGGTTTGGTCACCGCGAACGAGATTCACGTGCCCGTGTCGTCCGATGGGAAACGCGCGACGTATCTGGAGCTGACCAGCATGGACGTAATCCATAGCTTCTGGGTGCCGCAGCTCGCCGGCAAGACCGATTTGATTCCAAATCGAATTAATTACACGTGGATCGATCCGCGTGAGGCCGGAGTGTATGTCGGCAATTGCGCCGAGTATTGCGGAACGCAGCACGCCAACATGCTGTTGCGCGTGATCGCGCAAAAACAGGCCGACTTTGAAGCGTGGCTGGCGGAGCAGAAGAAGCCGGCGAACGAAGACCCGCAAGCGAGCCAGGCGAAAGCCGCGTTCGGTTCGCTATCATGCGTGAACTGCCATATGATTCGCGGCACGCAGGCGGTAGGGAAATTCGGTCCGGATCTGACACATCTCATGAGCCGTCAAACGCTGGGCGCCGGCGTTTTGGCGAACACCGCTCAAAACCTCCGCGCCTGGGTGAACGATCCACAGGAATCGAAGCCTGGCTGCTTCATGCCGAGCATGAAATTGACTGACCCCCAACTGGATCAAGTTGTATCGTATCTGCAGTCGCTCAAATAGGCAGGACGCATGGCAACCATCGATTACCCGCTGCAGCATCCCAAAGCCGAGCCCGGTGAATTCTCGTTTTCGGAGAGTTTGTACAGGTGGGTTGCAACCGTCGACCATAAGCGCCTGGGGCTGATGTACATCGTCGCGGCGCTGATTTTCTTCGTGGTCGCCGGGATCATGGCGACTGTGATGCGGCTGCAACTGATGTTCCCGAACGGCCATGTCGTCGCGCCCGACACGTTCAACCGGCTATTCACCATGCACGGCACCAGCATGGTCTTCCTGGTGGGCATGCCGATGGTGGCTGGCTTTGCGAATTATCTGGTTCCTTTGATGATCGGCGCGCGCGACATGGCCTTCCCACGGCTGAATGCGTTCGGATTTTGGATCTTCCTGCTGGGCGGACTGCTTCTTTATTACAGCTATCTCGGCGGCGGCGGACTGTCGGGCGATGGTTCAGCGCCCGATGTCGGCTGGTTCGCCTATGCGCCGTTGACCGAGAGTGGTTTTTCGCGCGGCCATTCGAGCGATTATTGGGCGCTCGGCGTGCTCGTCTCCGGATTCGGAAGCATCGCCAGCGCCATCAACGTGATTGCAACCACCTTCTCGCTACGCTGTCCGGGCATGACGCTTAGCCGGATGCCGATGTTCGTCTGGGTCATGCTGATCGATTCGTGGCTCATCCTTGTCGCGCTACCACCACTTTCGGCCGCGCAAATCATGCTGGAGCTTGACCGTTTCTTGGGCGCGAACTTCTTCAACACGCAAAACGGCGGCTCGGCAGTTTTGTGGCAGCATTATTTCTGGATCTTCGGGCACCCGGAGGTCTACATCCTCATCTTCCCGGCCTTCGCCATTCTCTCCGAAGTGATCCCCATCTTTTCGCGCAAGCCGTTGTTCGGCAGGCCTGCGATGGTAGGCGCAGTGGTCGCCATCGGCTTCATCAGCCTCGGCGTGTGGGCGCATCACATGTTCGCGGTCGGTATGACCTCCTGGTCGAACACATTCTTTGCGGCCTCCAGCATGCTGGTAGGCATTCCCACCGGCATCAAAATCTTCAACTGGACCGCGACCATGTACGGCGGCAAGCTTCGCTTCTCCACCGCCATGATGTTCTGCATCGCCTTTCTTTTTCAATTCCTGGTGGCCGGCTTGACCGGCATTATGCTGGCGGTTGCGCCGTTTGATTGGCAGCTTCACGATTCGTATTTCGTCGTCGCGCATTTCCATTTCACTTTGATCGGCGGGCTGGTTTTCGGCCTGTTCGCCGGCATGTATTATTGGTTTCCCAAAGCGAGCGGCCGTCTGCTGAGCGAAAAGCTTGGAAAGTGGCATTTCTGGCTGCTGTGCATAGGCTTCAACATGACTTTCATTCCGCTTCACTTTGCGGGCATGCTCGGGATGCCACGGCGCATCTACACCTATGCGCCGGGCCGCGGTTGGGAACTATGGAATCTCATCGCCACCATCGGAGTGTTCTTCCAAATCGCCGGTGTTCTCTGCTTCACCTGGAATGTGCTGCGTTCGGCACTGCGCGGAACTCCCGCGGGTGACGACCCTTGGGATGCGTGGACGCTCGAATGGTCCACCACTTCGCCGCCTCCCGAATACAACTTCGAGAAGCTGCCGGTGGTGCGCAGCAGCCGTCCCCTGTGGGATTTGAAGCATCCGCAAGATCCGGATTGGGAGTGGGAATAACGCGATGGCTCATGGACACTTAGTCGCCGAAAATCCCCTCGTGATGGAGCGCGAGTGGAAGTTGCCGGATCGCGGCACGGTAGGCATCATCTTCTTGATCGTCACCGAGAGCGTGCTGTTCTCGATGTTCGTCATCGCGTATCTGATCTATATCGGCAAGAGCCTGGTGGGGCCGTATCCAAAAGATGTTCTGGAACTCCCGATTCTCGCCAGCATCTGCCTGCTCTCGAGCAGCGGCACCATCGTATTTGCCGAGCATGCGCTGAAGCACAACCAGATCGGCAAATTCAAGCTGTGGTGGGCGCTCACCATCCTGCTAGGCGCCTATTTCCTATGGGCGACCGGCGCCGAATGGCACAAGCTGATCTACGAAGATCACCTCACCATCAGCACGAACCTGTTCGGCACCACCTTCTACTCGCTCGTCGGCTTGCACGCCAGTCACGTGACGGTTGGCTTAGTCTTTCTGTCGATTGTGCTGATTGTTACGCTGATGGGATTTCCGATCCAGACACAACTGCGGCGAGTTCTGTTCCTATCGTGGTATTGGCATTTTGTCGATGCCGTGTGGGTGATTGTGTTCACTGTCGTGTACATCATTGGCAGGTAAAGGATCCGGCGCCTATGGCACATGAAACGCATCACGGCGAGGCGGGCGAGCGCAGCGAGCAAACGCACATCGAGCTCCCCGCTCCGACGTTTTGGCCCATCGTGCTGGCCTTTGGAATCACCCTGCTGTTCGCTGGCCTGGTGACGCATTGGGTGGTCGGACTGGTGGGGCTGGTGATCGCTTTGCGCGCAACGGTCGGATGGTGGCACAATGTCATCCCGCATGAAGAGCACGAAGAGTTACCCATCGACCCTGCGTTGCGCCCGGCGCCCATTCTGGTCGAAACGCGTTCCGTGGTGCGGCTGCGCGCGGGCGAGCAAGGCCATCGCGTGCGAATCCCCGAGGAGGTGCATCCATATTCGGCAGGCCTGTGGGGTGGTCTCGCCGGCGGAGCGGCCATGGCCGCGCTGGCCTGTCTCTATGGCTTGGTTGCGCAACACAGCCTCTGGTATCCCGTGAATCTGCTCGCTGGCGTCGTAATTCCGGATATGGGGCATGCGACTCTCGAACAGCTCCGCGCCTTCAACGGCCTCGCCTTCGTCGCCGCGCTCGTAGGACACATCTGCATCTCGATTCTGATGGGCATCGTATATGCGGTGATGCTGCCGATGTTTCCGAAATACGCGCCCTTCTGGGCGGGCATTCTGATGCCGCTATTTTGGAGCGGATTGGTCGCGACCACGCTGAACATCATCGACCCTGCGATGAACGGGCGCATCAATTGGCTGTGGTTCGCGATCTGCCAGCTTGCATTCGGTCTGGTCGCCGGATACGTGATCGCGCGCAGCACCAACATCAAAACGATGCAATCCTGGACGCTCGCCGAGCGCGCCTTCGTGGATGCGCCGGGTGTAAGACCTGCTCGCGAGGATGAAGAAAAATGACGGCTGGGCGGGATCGCATGCTGCGCGCGTCTGCTTGTGCCGCGATGTTGCTTGCCTCGATGGCCTGCAACCCGCCAGGTAAGCCTGGACCCGTGCCGCTCGCCTCCGAGGACATCACCGATTTCGCCACCCTCTTCGGCGAAAACTGCGCAGGCTGCCATGGCGTGGACGGCCACAATGGTCCCGGCCGCGTGCTGAACGATCCTCTCTATCTGGCCGTTATCCCACGTGAAGAGCTGCAAAACACCATTGAGAACGGCCGCCCCGGAACGCCCATGCCGGGATTCGCGAAGAGCAACGGCGGGCCGCTAGTCCCAAAGCAAGTCACCGCCCTCGTCAATGGCATCGAAGACAACTGGGCCAAGCCCCAGGAATTTCAGGGCGCCACGCTGCCGCCCTACGCGGCTGGCCAAGGCGAGCAGGGCGATGCCGCCAAGGGCAAGAAACTCTTCATGCGCAGTTGCTTCATGTGCCACGGCAAAGGCGCACCAATCGGATCCGTGACGGACCCCTCCTTCTTAGAGCTGTCCTCGGATCAGTTCCTCCGAACCTCCGTGATCGTGGGGCGTCCGGATATTAAGCCGCTGCCGATGCCGAATTACCGTGCCTTGAATGCGGGGCACGCGCTCGCGAATCAAGATATCGCGGATTTGGTGGCGTATCTCGACTCGCTTCGCCCGGCCTCGCCTGAGCTGGCGCAACAAACCGCCCGTCCCGGCACCCGCCAGAGCGGACCCATGACCAAGGGAAATGAAGGAAGCGGCAACGGGCCCGGAAGCCCCCATCAGCGAAACGAAAGCAATAAGAGCACAGGCAGCAGTAGTCAGGGAGGCGTCAAATGACAGGATCACCCCCAACCGGCAACGAACACCCAGAACACAAAGGACCAGATCAGGAGCCGAATCCGACGCGGCGCGATTGGTTGTTCCACATCGGCGTGGCGGCAAACGTTGCCGCAGGCGTGTTGATAGCCATTCCGCTAGTAGGATTTGTTTTTTCGAGCTTCGTCGAGCGCAAAGACCCGCGCAGTTGGATATCGCTGGGAGCGCTCGAAAGCTTTCCGGAGAACAGTACGCGTATAGCGACCTACCGCAATCCGTTCACGCGGCCGTGGGACGGCGAGACCGCGAACATCCCGTGTTGGGTGCGCCGGATAAGCGGCAATCAATTTCAAGTATTCGCGATTAACTGCACTCATCTCGGCTGTCCGGTGCGCTGGTTCAAAGAGGCCGGCTTGTTTCTGTGCCCCTGTCACGGCGGCGCCTATTACGAAGATGGGGCGCGGGCCGCCGGTCCACCGCCGCGCGGGCTGTTCCAATACACATACAAAGTTGAAAAGGGCGAGCTATGGGTAAAGGGCGGCGAGATGCCCACCCTCTCGAACCCTGTCTAGCCATGGAGAAGGTCGCATGAACTGGCTCAGGAAGGCCGCAGTCTGGCTGGATGACCGGCTGCATCTCACCGCGCTCTATGCTTCTACCGCGGGGCATGAAGTCCCAGCCAGTGCTGGAAGCTGGTTCTACGTGTTCGGTAGCGCAACGCTGCTGTGCTTCATCATTCAAGTCATCACGGGCGCGTGTCTTGCATTCGTCTACATCCCCTCGACGAATGAAGCCTGGACCAGCCTGCAATATCTAAATCACGCGCAATTCCTCGGCTGGTATCTGCGCGCCGTGCACTATTGGGGATCGAACTTCATGGTCGCCATCATGACCGCGCACATGATCCAGGTATTCCTTTTTGGGGCCTATAAATACCCGCGCGAATTGACTTGGGTCAGCGGCATTTTCCTGCTCCTGTGCACCCTCGCCCTCGCCTTCACCGGTCAGGTGATGCGCTTCGATCAGGACGCTTATTGGGGCCTCGGCATCGGCGCATCCGTCATGGGCCGCGTACCGGTGATCGGCTCGCAGCTCGTGCACGTCTTACTCGCCGGTCCTATCATCGCGGGCGAGACGCTTTCGCGATTCTTCACGCTGCACGTCTTCATCATTCCCGGCCTGATCATCGCCATTGTTGCCATGCACCTGCGCCTGGTTCTCACCAAGGGCATCAACGAATATCCGCGTGCCGGCCATCCAGTCCATAAATCCACCTACGACGCCGAATATGCCGAGATCCTGCGCAAAGAAGGCGTACCCTTCGTCCCGCACGCCATCGGCAAGGATCTGATCTTCGCGGCCATCGTGATCGTCGGCATTCTCGGCTGCGCTTTCTTCTTCGGTCCCAAAGGCCCGTTCGGCCGCCCCGATCCCACTATCGTTAATACCAATCCGCGCCCCGACTTCTACTTCCTCTCCATCTTCGCGGCCCTCGCGCTGCTGCCCGACTGGATGGAAGTGGTGGTGCTCTTCGTCGCGCCGGTCGTCTGCATCGTTCTGTTACTGGCGCTGCCCTTTATTTCCGGCACCGGCGAAAAGAGCGCACGCCGCCGACCCGTTGCGGTGCTCTCGGTCGTTCTCGTCATGCTCGTGATCTGCGTCTTGTGCTACATGGGCCAGACTTCGCCCTGGTCGCCCAAAATGGACGCCTGGAGCTCCGATGCGATACCCGTGCAATACGTCAAAGGACGCACGCCCCTAGAGCTGAAAGGCGCGCTCGTCTTTCAAAACAAACAATGCCGCAACTGCCACTCGCTCGGCGGTCATGGCGGTGAGCGCGGGCCTGCGCTCGATTCCGTGGCGACGCGTCTTACCGGGCCCGAGATGGTCCGGCAAGTGATTCAGGGTGGCGGCAACATGCCGGCTTACGGGAAGAAGTTGAGCCCGGCAGAAGTGGATGCGTTGGTCGCCTTTATGCAGACTCTCCATCCACCCAGTGTGCCGCCCGTTCGCCCTTCCGACCATCGTGAGAACAAGTTGCCACGAGATTTCGCGGTCCTGACGAAATAAGACGTGAATTCCATTGCTACCGCCGCGCTCGCTTCCTGGGCGCTGGACGCGCGCGCAATCGCCCTTCTGCTACTTGCCGCATTCGTCTATTTGCGCGGCTGGCTGAGCGTGCGCCGGCTTGTTCACGATGAGCGCGATGGCGCTCACCTAGCGTGCTTCCTGAGCGGTCTAGGGGTGCTGTTTATCGCTACCGAATCGCCGTTGGATTCCTTCGACAATCTTTTCCTTTCGGCGCATATGGCCCAGCATCTGCTGCTGATGATGATCGCTCCTCCGCTACTTCTGCTGGGGCATCCCGTGGTTCCGCTGCTTCGCGGACTTCCGAAGCAATTTGTCAAACATGGATTGGGCCCGTTTTTGACCTGGCCCGCGTTGCGAGCGGTTCTGCGTTCGTTGACATCGCCGCCCGTTGCATTTGTCCTGTTCGCTATCAGCACCATACTTTGGCACATGCCAAGGTTCTATGAACTCGCTCTTGGTTCGCCCCTTTGGCACGGCGTCCAACATGCGTCCTTCTTTTGGACGGGCATTCTGTTCTGGTGGCCAATCGTCGAACCCGGTCCGGGTAAATCGCATTGGCCTCGTTGGACCGCGATTCCGCTCTTGCTCGCCGGCGACATCGTCAATACCGTGCTATCGGCATTCTTCGTTTTTTCCGGACGAGTGCTCTATCCCGCCTACGAGGCCGTTCGCGCCAGCCGCATGGGCGCGCAAGAGGATCAAACGATTGCCGGGCTGATCATGTGGGTTCCAGGCTCGATCATTTATCTGCTGCCTGCGCTCGTCATTGCGGTGCGCTTGCTATCGAGTGACCGATTCGCTCGCCCGCGCGCTATTGTGCGAGTGGCGCGTCGCGCCTCACACCCGCCCATCGAGCTAACGAGCTTTCGGCGAGCCGCGCAAGCCATTATGCTGTTACTCGCCATAGCTGTCATGGGTGACGGCTTCTTCGGCACGCAAGTAGCGCCTCTTAACCTGGCCGGAGTACTGCCCTGGATACACTGGCGCGCGCTGTCGTTATTGGCCCTGCTCATCGTCGGCAACTTATTCTGCCTGGCGTGCCCGTTTACGCTTGTGCGCGATATCGGACGCAAGTTTCTGCCCGCACGCTTGCGTTGGCCCCGCTGGCTTCGCACGAAATGGCTCAGCGCAGCGCTCTTGCTTCTCTATCTCTGGGCGTACGAAGCCTTGGGTCTCTGGAACAGCCCTTGGCTCACGGCGTCGGTGATCGCTGGTTACTTCCTCGCCGCGCTTGTAATCGATGGCGCATTCCGGGGCGCCAGCTTCTGTAAGTATGTTTGCCCCATAGGTCAATTTCATTTCGTGAGCTCGCTTGTTTCGCCGCGCGAGGTGCGCGTCCGCAGCGCCGCCGTCTGCAAATCCTGCACTACTTACGACTGCATTCGAGGCAACCAACACGCCCGAGGTTGCGAGCTGTTCCTGTTTCAACCGAAAAAAGCCAGCAACCTGGACTGCACGTTCTGTCTCGATTGTGTCAAGGCCTGCCCGCACGACAACGTGGCGATTTTGCCCGTCGCGCCCGCCAGCACTTTGACCGTCGATCCTTACCGGTCTTCCATCGGCCGGCTCTCAAAACGCACGGACTTCGCGGCAATCACGCTCTTGATCGTCTTCGGCGCCTTCCTGAATGCGGCGGGCATGATCGCGCCCGTTATGGCCTGGGAGCATCGCCTGCATGCACGATTTGGCGCTCATGCGATGCCTTGGATTATCGCGGCGCTTGTACTTTGCGGCGCGGTTGCCGCGCCTGCCCTTGCAGTCCTGATCTGCGGAGCGGTGAACCGCCGCGGGCTCGACACAGCACGCCGTTTTGTCTTCACGCTGGTCCCGATTGGCATTGCGATGTGGGCGGCTCACTTGCTGTTCCACTTCGCAAACGCTCTGAGGTTGCCTGCGGTCATCGCCCCGGCACAAATCCTCTTGCTTGACGCCGGACTGCTCCTATCGATCTACATTGGCTGGCGAGTTGCCAAAGATTACGCCGCGCGCGCACTGATGATACCCTGGGCTGCATTGTCATGCGTCTTGTATGGAGCCGGGATCTGGATCCTGTTCCAGCCGATGCAGATGCGTGGCATGCTGCATTGAAATTCGCGGCGCTTTTTCTCTTTGTCACGATTCGGCTGTATGCCGACGGCGGCTCTGTCCTCCTCCGCCAGCAATCGAACGGCTTTCTCCTCACCGTCTTTGGGACGCCACAAGTCGGAACTGCCGATATTAGCGTCCTGGTGCAAAACGCCTCTGATCGCAGCCCCATTCTAGACGCAGAGGTTCGACTGCGCACGGCCGATTTCTCCGCGCGCGCCACGCACGAGCAGGCCACCAATAAGCTTCTCTACGCAGCTCTCGTCGATTTGCCACGTGCCGGCAAATACCACTTGCAAGTGCAGGTTGCAAGCAACGGTAAAACTGCTGTCGCCGATGGCGTTTTGGATGTTGCGCCCGCAGCGCCGAGTTGGATCGCTTATTGGCCGTATTTCGCGCTTGTGCCTGCTGCGATGCTCTTATTTGTTTTGAACCAATGGCTCAAAAACCGGCGTGTCAGACGTCCCGAAGCACGGCCATCGCCGCATTGCGACCGTTAATCGCGATCACGCTTCCGCCCGGATGCGTACAAGCGCCGCAAAGATATACACCGGGCATCGGCGTTCTCGCGCGAAGGCGGTGGCTCCACATGTACGCCGGCAGGCACTCGCCTTGGAAGATGTGTCCACCAGTCAGGCCGACCTTCTTCTCAATATCGGGCGGCCCCAGCGCCTCCGCTTCGATCACCGCATCGGGAATGTTGCTGCAGAACCGCGCGAGCGCGCCGAGCGCCAGTTGTTTCGCTCGCTCGCGATGATCGTCCCACGTGCCATCGGCAAACTTGTATGGCACGTATTGCGAAAAGACGCTCATCGTGTGCGTACCAGCGGGCGCCACGCTCGGGTCATGGACGCTCTGGAAGTAAAGCTCCGTCCAGAGCCGTTCAGGCAAGCGCCCGGCCCGTGCCGCGGCGAAGCTCGATTTCCATTCCTGTTCTGTCAGCGGAGTGTTGGCCTGCCCGAAGTGGTGCGGCTCACATGTGCCGGGTCGCGCGCGAAAATTTGGCAACTCCTGAAGCCACACGTTGACCTTCAACGTGCAGCCTTCCATCGGAACGGACTCGACCTGTCTTCGCCATTTGCCATCCGCGGCCTCGCCGAGCAGTGTCAGAGTGGTTCGCGGATCAGCATTCGAAATAACAGCACGCGCATAAATCCTCTCGCCGCTTTCGAGCACCACTCCTTCGCCCGGCAAAATCTTCGCAACGCCCACCCCAGCGGCCATTACTGCGCCCGCTTCCTGCGCCGCATCGGCCAGGAAGAACGAAACCATGCCCATGCCGCCCTTCACGTAACCCCATGCACCCGGCAAACCTCCGAGCCGCCCCGAAGAGTGATGAAAGCGAATGGAAGCTGTGCCCGGATCGAATGGACTGGCGTTTGTTCCGATTACCCCCTGGCCAAGATATCCATACTGCAACCGCTCGTCTGTCAGGTAGTGCTCGACCAGATTCGCCATCGACCATTCAAAGAGAAGCGCTCGCGCCTCCTCGTCATTACCGAGGCGATCTTCAATCTGCTCGCGCGTGGGAGGCTCGCCGATCCAGACATCGCATTCGTTCGCCGGCCGCAGCGCATCGCGAACTCGCCCGATCAGATGCGACATTGCGCGCCAGCCTTCTACATCAGGTCGCGAGAAGCGTGCGATCTCGGCGTCGCAGCGCTCATCGTCCTCATAGAGCTGAATGCTGCTGCCATCTTCGAATGGAATGAAGAGACCATTCATCGCGGGCGTCCAGCAATAGCCGCGCGCCGGAAGGTCCAGTTCTTCGATCACCAGCGGATGCAGCAATCCCGCGAGATATGCGCAGGGCGACATGCGTACGCCCGGCCATGGCTCTTCGATGGTGCACGCGCCTCCGATGCGCTCGCGAGCTTCCAACACGAGCACTCGTCTCCCAGCCCGCGCCAGATACGCCGCGCAACTCAGGCCGTTGTGCCCGGCACCCACGATCACCGCATCCCAGCGTTTCGCCGCCAACTCCCGAACCGGCATCGGCAAGCCGATAACGCCGAGGGACTCGACCGCCGATGCAGCGCTCGCGATCACGCGGTCCGCTGCGCTTCGGCTTTCCCGTCGCCGCTGATGGCTGCTTGCGCCGCAGCCAAGCGCGCTATCGGCACTCGATATGGCGAGCACGACACATAATTCATTCCTACGCGATAGCAGAATTCAACCGAGCTCGGTTCGCCGCCGTGCTCCCCGCAGATGCCAACCTCCAGATCCGGACGGGTCTTGCGGCCGAGCTTCACCGCGTGCTCTACGAGCTTGCCGACGCCATCCTGATCGAGCACCGCGAACGGATCAGCTTTGAAGATTTTCAAATCCTCGTATTGCTTGGAAAACTTCGTGTAGTCGTCGCGCGAGAGTCCCATAGTTGTCTGGGTCAGATCGTTCGTGCCAAAGCTGAAGAAGTCGGCCTCCTTCGCGATCTCGTCCGCTGTGAGCGCCGCACGAGGAATCTCGATCATGGTGCCGACGTAATATTTCAAATCGCTGAGACCCGCGGCGCCGAGCACCTCTTTCGCCACATTCACCACAATGGCCTTTTGATTTTCCAGCTCCTTCACGCTGCCGACCAGCGGAATCATGACTTCGGGAATCACGTTGACGCCTTTTTTCGCCACTATCGCAACGGCTTCGAAGATCGCGCGCGCCTGCATCTCCGTGATCTCGGGATAGGTAATGCCCAGCCGGCAGCCGCGATGCCCCAACATCGGGTTGAACTCGTGCAGCTCTTCCACGCGGCGCAATAGCTCGGGCAAATACTTTTTCAACTCGCCCACGCTCACACGGTATGTAGCCGCCATCTCTTTTTTCTCTTTCGTAGAAGCGCTCGGCAGCCTTGCGATATCCACCATTACGTTCTCGCGTTTCGGCAGGAACTCGTGCAGGGGCGGGTCGAGCGTGCGGATCACCACCGGGAAACCATCCATCGCCTGAAACAATCCGGCAAAATCTTTGCGTTGCATCGGCAGCAGCTTCTTGAGCGCGTTCTTGCGCGTTTTCTCATCGCGCGCAAGAATCATCGCCTGCATGTGCGGAATGCGGTCCTCGGCGAAGAACATGTGCTCCGTGCGGCACAGGCCGATTCCTTCGGCGCCGAACAGCCGCGCGGCTTTCGCGTCACGAGGTATGTCGGCATTCGCGCGAACTCCGAAATCGCCCCGGAACTCGTCCGCCCACTCCATGAAGGTGGCAAAGTAATGCGATTTCGGATCGGGTTCATTGGTCTTGCACTGGCCCAGGTACACTTCGCCCAGCGTGCCGTCGAGCGAAATCCAGTCGCCTTCGTTCAGCACGGTCTTCTTGCCCTCGAAAAGAATCGTGGCCTGCTTCGATCCCTCGTTCACTGCGACGGAAGCTGCCCCGACTACGCAAGGACGCCCCATGCCGCGCGCAACTACGGCCGCGTGGCTTGTGAGCCCGCCCACCGCCGTCAAAATGCCCCTCGACACATCCATGCCGTGAATGTCATCGGGTGTCGTCTCTTTGCGCACCAGGATCACCGGCCCGCTCTGGGCCAGCTCCACCGCATCTTCAGAGGAAAATGCAGCGCGCCCGACTGCTGCGCCCGGCGATGCGGGAAGACCCGTCGCAATCCTCTGTAGTCCTTTGCGCATGCTGGGATCGAGAACAGGATGCAGCAGTTGATCTAATTGATTCGGTGCAACCCGCTGCACAGCCTCGCGCTTTGAGATGAGCCCTTCCTCCACCATGTCGACGGCCACGCGCACCGCCGCCGGGCCAGTGCGTTTGCCATTGCGCGTCTGCAGCATGTAGAGACTGCCTTCTTCGACCGTGAACTCGAAATCCTGCACGTCCCGGTAATGCTTCTCGAGATTCGTTGTAATTTCGCGAAGCTGCTGGTAGGCTTCGGGCATCACCTGCTCGAGCTCCGTGATCGGCTGCGGAGTGCGGATGCCGGCCACCACGTCCTCACCCTGCGCATTCACGAGAAACTCGCCATAAAACGTCTTCTCGCCCGTTGACGGATTACGCGTAAACCCCACGCCCGTGCCCGAGCTGTCGCCCATGTTGCCGAACACCATGGCTTGCACGTTCGCCGCGGTGCCGATGGAATCCGGAATCTTCTCCATGCGGCGGTAATAAATCGCCTTCGGCGTGTTCCAGGAATTAAACACCGCGTCGCGCGCCAGCGTCAACTGCTCCCGCGGATCTTGCGGGAATTCGCGGCCGGTTTCCTTCTTCACCAGCTTCTTGTATTCACCGATGATGAACTTCAAATCCTCGGCCGTCAGGTCCGTATCCAGCTTGGCTCGCGCCTTGGCTTTGCGCGAATCGAAGATGTGATCGAACTTCTCCATGTCGATGCGTAGCGCTACCTCGCCGAACATCTGAATGAACCGCCGATAGCAATCGTAGGCAAACCGCGCGTTCCCTGTCTTGCGCGCCAGAGCTTCCGTCGATTCGTCGTTCAGCCCCAGATTCAAAATCGTGTTCATCATGCCCGGCATGGAGAACTTGGCCCCGGAGCGCACGCTCACCAGCAGCGGATCGTCGCCCGCGCCGAGCTTCTTCCCCATCTCTTTTTCGAGCTTCTCCAACGCGTTGTGAATCTGCTCGTCCACTTCCCGCGGCACCTTATTGCCGTTTTCGAAAAACAGCGTGCACACTTCCGTCGAGATGGTGAAGCCTGGAGGAACGGGCACCCCGGCCTTGCTCATCTCGGCGAGCCCAGCGCCTTTACCTCCGAGGACATCGCGCATCTTGCCGTCGCCATCCGCGCGCCCGCCGCCAAACGAGTAAACGTATTTCTTCATTGCGAATCTTGTCTCCTGATTACGCGGCTTGTCCCCGCGTGACAATTTCTGAAAAATCTGCGATCGTGTTGAACTCACTCAGTAAGCTGTGCAATAATGCCAGCCGGTTCTTTCGAATCGCCTCGTTAGGATCGTTCACCAGAATTTTATCGAAGAACAGATCCACCTGCGGCCGCAGCGATGCGATGCTCTCTAATCGTTGTTCGTACCCGCCGGTTCGCGTCACCGATGATGCCGCGTCGTAAAGAGTCCGTTCAGGTCCCTCGCCAAGCAGTTCCACATTGATCAATCCGTGCTCCCGATAGTTCGCCTGCGCCAAGATATTCTTGATGCGTTTGGCGCTCGCCGCAATCGAATTGAAGTCTTCCGTCCGCCTCACCTTGCTCAGCGCTTCAATGCGGTCCAGATAATCGATCAATGTTCGCGAGCTCACCGCCATCACCGCATTCACTTCATCGTAGGAATACCCGCGCACCTCGCGCAGATAGTACGCTACCCGCTCCAGCAAAAAATTCAGCGTCTGGTAATCGCTCACCAGCGTCACAATGTCGAACTGCAGCCCTGCTTCGAATACGATCTTCACAATCCCCTGCGCCGCGCGCCGAAGCGCAAACGGGTCTTTCGACCCTGTCGGGATCAACCCAATCCGGAAGCATTCGACCAGGGTGTCGATCTTGTCGGCCATCGAAAGCACTCGACCCTCGGGTGTCGCCGGGATCGAATCTTCCATGCTGACCGGCTTGTAATGATCGTAGATAGCTGCCGCGACCGCCTCGCCTTCGCCCTGGGCTCGCGCATAAAGGCCTCCGACGACGCCTTGCAGCTCCGGAAATTCCTTCACCATATCGGTGGTCAGGTCGCATTTGCAGAGCTTTGCCGCCCGCATCGCGCTCTCGACATCCGCATTCAGTTGCGGGGCCAGCATGCTTGCGAATGCACGCACGCGCTTGCTTTTGTCCAGGTAACTGCCAAGCTGAGCCTGAAACGTGATCTTCGCCAGATCCGGCACGCGGTCCGCAAGCGGCTTCTGCTGATCCACTTGCCAGAAAAATCGCGCATCGTTGAAGCGCGCCCTAAGTACCCGTTCGTTGCCCTGGCGAATCAGTCCATCCGGATCGCCCTCGCTATTGGTTACCGCCACAAACTCCGGCGCGAGCGAGCCATCCTCGCGAACAACCGAGAAATAGCGCTGATGATGCCGCATCACCGTCGATAAAATTTCTTTCGGCAGCTCCAGGTACGACGCATCGAATCGTCCGCGAATCGGAGTCGGAAACTCCGTCAAATAGACCAGCGTCTTCAGCAACTCGTCATCGCGCTGTACACCAGGGCCCAATCCCTCTTCGATCCGCTTCCGCCTTTCCTCGGCATGCACAATCACACGGTTTTCGCGCAACACCTCTAGATAGGTAGGGATGCGAACAACCAGCGGCTCCTTCGCCCCCAGCACCCGATGGCCGCGCGTCAAATTCCCGGATTTCACCCCAGCCACTTCGAACGGCACCACCTGTTCATCCAGCAGTGCGACAATCCAGCGTATCGGCCGAATGAACCGAACGCCATTCTTGGCGGTCCAATACATCGACTTCGGAAAGTGAATGCCTGCAATCACCTCGGGCAATTTCTCCGCCAGCGCCTCGACAGCCGGCCGTCCTTTCGTCAACTGCGCGAATACGTACCGTTCGCCCTTGGCGTCCGCTGTCTTCTTGAGCTGCTCGACGCTCAAGCCCTGTTTTCGCGCAAAACCCTCCGCAGCCTTCATTCCCGCCGATACATACGGCCCCGGCACCACTGTCTCCACGTCTGGCGCTTTGTCCAGAATGTTTTTTGCAAGCAGAATGAGCCTGCGTGGTGTTGCGGTCAAAATGATCGCCGACCCTTCGAACGCTCCAAACTCCGCCTGATATCTCGCCCGCAGATCCTCGAGCGCCGGTTCAATCATCCAGTCCGGGATTTCTTCGGTCCCGATCTCAAGCAGGAAATACGGCATCAGGCTACAACCTCTTCCGCAGGAAACTGCTGCTGGACCCAGGCCTGCGCGACACCCACCGCCACTTTGCGAACCCGCCCAATGACGCCCACCCGCTCCGTCACGCTGATCGCGCCCCGCGCATCCAGCATGTTGAAGATGTGCGAACACTTCAGCGCGCGGTCGTAAGCGGGCAACACAGGAAACCGCCGCTTATCTTCGGAGTACTTGTACAAATCGAGCAGGCGCTGGCATTCGCCTTCATGCAGATTGAACTCTTTCCACAACTCGCTTACATCTGCCAGCTCGAAGTTGTAGACGGAAAATTGCTGCTCCTCGGCGAGCCGCACATCCGCGTACTTCACGCCCGGCGCCCATTCAATCTGATAGATGCTGTCCACATTCTGCAGAAATGCAACGATGCGCTCAAGCCCGTATGTAATTTCGGCAGGAACTAACTCCAGATCCATGCCGCCACATTGCTGAAAGTAAGTGAATTGGGTAATTTCCAATCCATCCAGCGTTACTTGCCAGCCAATTCCCCAGGCGCCTAATGTCGGCGCTTCCCAGTTATCCTCTTCAAACTTGATGTCGTGCTTACGAAGAGGAATGCCAATAGCTTCCAGGCTCCCCAGATACTGCTCCAGCACATCATCGGGCGTCGGCTTCAGAACGACTTGAAGCTGCTGGTGCTTGTAAAGGCGATTCGGATTCTCGCCATACCGGCCATCCGCCGGACGCCGGCTAGGCTGCACATAAGCAACCTTGTAGGGCTTGGGTCCAAGTACTCGCAGAAATGTCTCCGGAGCCATCGTGCCCGCGCCCACTTCGAGATCGTAGGGCTCCTGGATAATCGCGCCGCGCTCCGCCCAATAGCGCTTCAGTTTGAAGACGGTGTCTTGAAACGAGTCCATGAAACGAAATTAAAGGCCTTCCAGTAGCGCAGGCGTGTGGAAGCGGCGCTCGACATGTTCTTCCATCTGGCGAATGAGAAAACGACGTAGATCAAGCGCCGTGTCTTTGTTCCAGGCGAGCGCGGGCAATTCGGCGATATGGGTTCGCAGCATCGTACCAGCGATATCTCGCGAGGAGCCCGAAAGGCTTCTATCGGGATGACTTGCGAGATCCGGAAGAAAACCGGAGAGGCGCGTGGCCCAAAGCGAAAAATAGGTGATCGCGGCCCAGATGCAGCCCGGAGAACGCGCGTGCATGTAACCCAGCACAGCGCCCAGCAAACGGAAAAAACGCTCGTTCGGCTCATGCGGCGGCAGCATTTGTTCGCTCACCTCCGCGACATAATCCAGCGCCACGCTCGCATCGAAACAGTCGAGCAAATCGAACTGTGACTGCAGCAGGTCGCACGAATTTAAGTTCACCAGTTCTCGCGTTTCTTTTTGAGAATAAGATAAGTTCACTAGCGACAGCCGTTCCAGCCCCGATCCGAAGCTGCTCTTCAACTTGCGCGCCCGCCTCGCCACGCCGCGCAGCTTCCCTTGATCGCGCGTGAAAAAACTCACGATCAGGTCCGATTCGCGAAACGGGTAGGTCCGCAGAACGTATGTCTCACTCACCCGAGCCGACAATAACCTAGAATTATCTCATTGCGCCTAAAGACCGCCACCGTTTGCACGGTCCTGCTCACAACTATTGCCGCTGCCGCCAACGCGCAGGACGGCCCTAAGTGGCTGCTCACCCCCCAACGGCTGCGCCGGCTTCAGCGCGATCGCGAACGCCAAACTATCCGCTGGTGGAACTTCGAAGAGCGCGTCCAATCGGTCCCCGATTCCCCCGAGCGCGGCTTCGAGCTCGCCCTCTATTACGCCGTCACGCAGGACCAATCCCGGGGCAGAGAAGCTATCGCCTGGGCCCTTTCGCACCGGTGTGATCCCTCGCAAACCCCCTTCGTTGTGGACTGGGCTGGCGATCTGATGAATGAGGGAGAACGGCGCAAGCTTGCTGGCTCGTGCCCGCCGGCAGATCAACGGTCTGCACCGTCATCGCTGCAAGACGGCGGATTCCGGGATGCGCGCGTGCTCTATGCGGCCTGCGAATATCTGATGCTTGTTCGCGCCGCGCAAAAAACCGATTTGCGGCAAGACGCCCCGCAGTTTTTCTCCCAGTTGCCCGTCGAGTTTTTGCTCTCACTCAAGCCTGTACAGATTGAGCATCCCGATTGGATGACCCACATAGCCGCTCTCGCGCTGGTGGCGCTGGACCCGAATCTCGAGGGCTCGCAGTATCTTCAAGGCTGGGCTATCGAAGACCGCCAGATGATTCGCGACGGGCCGGGCGTGGCGTATGAATTCTTGTGGGCCGATCCCTACCTGCCCGGCGTTGGTTACCAGAACCTCGATCCTTGGAGTTACAGTGCAAGCGGCGGCCTATTTGCGCGCACGAAATGGGACGCGGACGCATGCTGGATTGCAATCTCAGCGCACGGAATAGAGGAAGAGAATTGCCCGGCGGGGTGGCGTGACAAGCCCGCCCGGTTCGGAAGCATGGCTCTGATTCCGATGACCAGCCGCTGCCTTGAGCTGCCGCATATGGACGCGCACGAGGCCGTGGTGTTGTGGCGGCTGAAGCCGAACGAATCCGTTTCTTATCGCGACGGGAAACAGGAGCGCTCAGTTCAGGCCGATGCGGCCGGGCTCATCCGGTTATCCGCTGGCTCAGAAGGCAAAGTTTGTGTCGCGCGCTAAACTGAAGCTTTCCGCGCAAAAGGGAGTATTTTTAGAACATGATTGCAGCAACACAACTGCGCCCAGGCATGGTGGTGAAGTTCAACAACGAATTGCACTCGGTGTTTAGCATGGTGCATCGCACGCCTGGTAATCTTCGCGGCTTCGTGCAAGCGAAGATGCGGAATCTTCGCTCAGGCTCGATGATGGAACATCGATTCTCCTCGGAAGACAAGGTGGAACGCGTAGCACTCGACGAGCATGAAATGGAGTATCTGTACGACGACGGCGAATTCTACTACTTCATGAACACCGAGAACTATGAACAGATGCATCTCACGAAAGACATGCTAGGCGATGGCGTGCTGTATCTTACGCCGCAGTTGCACGTGAATGTCGAATTCTACGAAGGCAAGCCGATCAGCGTAGAACTACCGCCGAGCGTCGAGATGACGGTAGTAGAAACCGAGCCCGGTCTCAAAGGCGCGACGGTTTCGAACGTCACGAAGCCAGCAAAGATGGAGACCGGTCTGGTTGTCCAGGTGCCGCCCTTCATTAATCAGGGTGAACGAATCCGCGTGAGTACCTCGGAAGGAACATATCAGGAGCGCGCCTGAAATTACGGACAGCCCAATGGCTTCGAGCACACTTCAAGAAATCGAACGCGCGATTTCAGCGCTAGCGCCTGAAGAGTTAGAGGAGCTTTACTTGTGGCTTGAGCATCACCAGCCGCATACTCTCGACGTTCGCATCCAATCGGATCTCCAGGCGGGCCGTTTGGATGGCGCGATTAACCGCGCTCTAGATGACGAGAAGAACGGTCGCACGCAGCCGCTCTAGCCATGCGTCACCGCGTGACTGCGGATTTCTGGCCCCAGTACCGTGCTCTTCCGGATCAAATCCGCAGCCGAGCCGACAAGCAATTTTCATTGCTCAAGGCTAATCCGCAACACCCTTCATTGCAGTTCAAGGAGCTCGGAGAGCGCCACAGGCAGGAAATCTGGTCGGCCCGTATCAGCTTGAATTATCGCGCCCTTGCGATCAAGCGGGCGGACGGTTACCTGTGGTTCTGGGTCGGCAGCCATAAAGAGTACGAGTCCCTGATCTCATGAAGTCCGAATCCCAACTTGCCGCCACTTCCGCTTTATGGGCCCTCCGAGCCACGCCGAACATCCCACTTGTCATTCGGCTTAGAGCCTAAAATCTATGCTCCTCAACTCTTAAACTGCCCGCTCAAATACTGATAGCTCTTTCTCAAACTCGCAATCGGGTCGCCCGGCGTGTAATCCTGTTCCACAAAATAATTCTGCACGCCTTCTGAATCGGCAGCCGCTAGAACCGCCGGTATATCAATGGTCCCGCTGCCCACCTCTTTGAACGCGCTGTGCGGAACGTTTTCGTTGTATTGCTTGGCTACGCCCTTCGCTTTATCCTTCAGATGCAGCAGCTTCACGCGCCCGCTATAAGTCTTCAACAAGGCAACTGGATCGTGCCCGGCTACGCTCACCCAGAAGATATCCATCTCTAGCGAGACGAGATCCTTCTGGGTATTCTTCATGAGGATCTCGAGGCCAGTGGTTCCATCCACCGGTGCGAATTCAAAGGCGTGATTGTGGTAGCAGAGAGTGAGGCCAGCCGCCTTTGTCTTCTCGCCGGCCTGGTTCAATTTCTCAGCAAGATTCTTGAACATGTCAGCGCCCCCGCGCTGCGCAGGCGGAATGTAAGGCACCACCAGGTATTGGAAGCCTCGCTGCTTTACATCGGCGATGGTCGAATCCAGCTTGCTTCCGCCCTCCAGGAAAACGGCCGTGTCCCCATGGATGCTAACGGGCTTCAAACTCGTCTCCTTTAGAGCGGACCAGATCTTGTCAAGATTTCCATAGGTCGCCTCGATCTCCGTATACCCGATATCCTGAATGGCCTTGAGCGTGGCGGCTGGGTCTTTTTCGATGACGTTGCGAACTGAGTAGAGTTGCACGCCCAAATCGCTGCGTGTCAGCGGTTCCTTTGCGAAGACGGTACGGCTGAGCGGCAGCAACGCGGCGGCTTGAGCGACGAAAGTGCGACGGGAGGGTGCAGACATGCTTTCTATACTATCGAGCGCTCAATGTGGAAGAAGTCGAGGGAGCGCTGGCGACCGCCTGGCTGATCCAGTTGTCGGCAAACCGTTGGTCCAGATGAACGCGAGGCGAGCGAAACACGAAAACGCCATCGTTATACGCATCTTGAATCTCCGCAGGCCAGGGACCCCCGTAAATTTCAGTCAGTTTTCTCCCTTCCAGCTTCGATACGGCTGGACCCGCGCGAAACAGAAAAACTCTGCGGCCGAAAGTAAGCCGCTCGAATTGGATACTTAGTAGGTAGTAGTGCTTGGGTTGATCGAAGTCTTCGAACAGCGTAATTACACCACTCACTATCGAATTCTTCGGGATTATCGCTCCGTCTTTGGTTCTTACCGAATGGAGCAAAATACCTTCTACGGGGTCACCGGTATACGATGCTTCATTGTCAATTGGAGTCTTGAGTGCAATGTGCAAAAGCGTTCCGGCGGGAAGCTGTTCCTGGATCGCAGGCTGGTGCGCCACTTCCGATGCTGCCGCATCGCGCGTGTCGAACTGCAGAGTCGATTCGGCTACGAATGCATGACACTGTGAATACGAGCTGCGGCTCACGGTGAATCGATGGTTTACGTCGTCCAGTTTCAGGACGAACAGCGAAGGAAGAAGCGCATCTTGGCCCGAAATTTTGGCGATCTGATATGTCATTTCCGTCTCGGCTGAGCAGATCAGTGAATTTTCCGGAATCTTGTCTGCAACGACACTCAAATTTACTAACTGAAAGTCTGAGCCTCGCACGGAGAAAGATCCATGAAAAGGAACCGCTGGCTTTCCGTGCCTGGTGCCAACGTGATAGCCGCTGCTCGAAAGAGGAACGACGTAGTTGAACAAGTATGTTGTTACGCCATCGACCACTCCACGGCCGTCATATTCGAATCGAATGCCGCCATGAACAAAGATATTTTCGAGAAAGCCAATAAACTCGCCGGAGGAGACCGCACCGCGTCGAACTACGTCATCGATGGTCGAGGAACCGGAGAACTTGTTCTGCCCGTACCAGGAGAAGATCTCCTTTCCTTCGGAGACAGCTACGTCGAGCCGCAGCCGGTCGTGCATGTTCTTTACCCTATCCGGCGTCTTGGCTTCATAAGCACAGCCCGGCAAAAGATCAAGCGAACTGCGGAAGGATGTGCGATCGACCGTCTCGACACAGGTGTAGTTGGTTGACTTTTCTATTTGACGAGCGATGTTTTCGCGGACGCGGCTCAGGACCTCGCGCCAGTCATCCGTGGCGCTCCATGCAACGACGGTAAATCCAAAAGCAAGCCAGAAACGACGCATCTGTAAAACAAAGCTACTCGGGCACGCCTGAGGCCGCTTCATGGCGCTGATATAACCGAAGGGCCCCGATTGCAGCTAACGCCAATGCTATCGCGATTGCGGCGACGAGCAGGCCGTGCGAAAGCAGGAATTGAAAAGTGCGATGGCCATAATGCTGGCCTAAATATGCGAGCGCGAAGTAACGGATCGCTCGCGCAGAAACAACGACGGCTACGAAGTAGACGGTACGCACTTGCAAGGCGCCGGCGCAGAAGATAGGAATTTTCATCGGCAGCGGTAGCGGTGAGATGGCTGGAATGAAAACAGTGGCCAACCCATATCGCTGGAACCAGAGGTGCAAGCGTGCGCCTCGATGGCCGGAAATGTGTTTTCTCAGCAAGACCTCGCCGCCCTTGCGCGCAATTGCGAAGAGGATCAGGCTGCCGGCGAGCGAGCCCGCTACCGCAAGGGCGGCGGCAAGGTACGCTTGCGTGGGGTCGTCTGTGGCGATTGCGATCAGAAGCGCGTCTACCCCGCCGACCACGGGCAGACCGGCGGAATCGAGAATGGCCAGAAAGAACAAACCGCGCGGACCCCAGGAGATGAGCACGTCCGCAAGACGGGCCCAGATTGAGATGACATGGTGAACGGAATGCTGCAGGACTTGACTCCGGCTCTACGGGTTCGCGCCTGAGCTCAGCTTAGCGAACAGGCCGGCTTCGTCGAGGATCGGAACGCTCAACTGGCGCGCTTTATCCAGCTTCGAGCCGGCGTCTTCACCCGCCACTACGTAGCTGGTCTTGCTGCTTACCGAGCCCGCCACTTTGCCTCCCGCCGCCTCGATCCGCTCCTTCGCTTCCTCGCGCTTGAGAGTGGGCAGCGTGCCAGTCAAAACAAACGTCAAGCCGGTGAGCGGGCCTTCTTTCTTCCTCTGCTTCGGTGCGGTGAACCGAAGTCCTGCACCACGCAACCGCTCCATCAGCTCGCGATTGCGCTCTTCGGCGAAGAACTGGCGGATGGATTCGGCTACCTTCGGCCCAACTTCGCTCACCTCCTGCAGAGCTTCCGCAGAGGCGTTTGCGATCTCATCAAGGCTGCCGAAATGCGACGCAAGAATTTGCGCCGTTCGTTCTCCAACGAAAGGGATTCCGAGACCGTTCAACACGCGTTCCAGCGGCTGCGAACGGGACTGGTCGATGTTATGAATGATCTTCGATGCGGATTTCTTACCCATCCGTTCCAGTTCCAACAACTGGTTCTCAGTGAGTTGGTACAGGTCGGCGATGTTATGAACCAGACCGCGACTGAGCAGTTGATCGACCAGGGCGTGCCCCATGCCGTCGATGTCCATAACATGGCGCGAAGCAAAATGCAGAAGCGATTCATGCAAACGCGCCGGACAATTCGTGTTCACGCAGCGGCTGGCCGCTTCGCCTTCTTCACGCACGATGTGACCGCCGCAGACGGGGCAGCTTGCAGGCATCCGAAACGGCCGCCGATGAGCACCGCGCTCCACGACTCGGACAATCTTCGGGATCACATCGCCGCTGCGTTCAACCAGTACGGTATCGCCGATTTCGACGCCCAGCCGTGCTACTTCGTCTTCGTTGTGCAGCGTCGCCCTTGCAACGGTCACGCCGCCGATGAGCACCGGCTTCAAATGAGCCACCGGCGTCAGTGCGCCTGTGCGGCCCACGTAGACCTCTATGTTTTCAAGCACTGTTTGCGATTGGCGCGCGGGATATTTGAACGCTATAGCCCAGCGGGGAGCTTTCGCCGTCCAGCCGAGCTTCTCCTGCTGCTCAATGGAGTCAATCTTGGCCACGACGCCGTCGGTTTCATACGGCAGCGTATCGCGCTTGGTCTCCCATTCGCGGATAAAATCGAGCAGCTCATCCAAGCCGCCGCACTTCTTGCGGTGCGGGTTCACCTTGAATCCAGCCGCTACCAGCGCTTCCAGACTTTCCCAATGACTCGGCAGCATGGGTCGCCCATCGCGCAGCAGGAAGTAGCTGAAGAAATCGAGCTGCCGCGCAGCCGTCACGCTTGGATCCAGCGCGCGCAGCGCACCCGCGGCCGCATTGCGCGGATTGGCAAAACGAGATAGCCCCGCGCGCTCGCGCTCTTCGTTCAGGCGTTCGAAAGAATGCCGCGGCATCACCACCTCGCCGCGAACCTCAAACGCGCTCCCTAAACCAGCGTCGCCCTCTCCGCCGCCCGCACCTTCCTCATCCCCGAATATGAACTTCCGCCCCGCCGCCATCGCGCGTCCGGACTGTGCTTCCGCCCTAACCCGCAAGGGAAGCGAACGAATCGTACGGGCATTCTCGCTGACATCCTCGCCGATGCGGCCGTCACCGCGCGTGAGGGCCTGCTGAAAGCGCCCGTCCCGATACTGCGCTGCCATCGAAAGCCCGTCAAGCTTGAGCTCGGCGACATATTCGTAGTTCGCCAATTTCAGCAGCCCGCGCACTCGCGCATCGAAATCGCGCAGCTCCTGCTCGTTCAGGGCGTTGTCCAGGCTCAGCATCGGCGAGCTGTGCGGGACTTTCACAAATCCTTCGCGCGGCTGGCCCCCCACGCGCTGCGTTGGCGAATCGGGCGTGCGCAGCTCGGGATGCGCCTCTTCAATGCCGCGCAGTTCTCGCATCAAGCCGTCGAATTCCGCATCTGAAATCTCGGGCCGGTCGAGAACGTAGTACAAATACTCATGGTGCTCGAGTTGTTTGCGCAGCTCTTCTGCGCGCTTACCAAGCGGCTCTTGCATGCTGAACCCTATAATGGTGCAGTTGAGATCTTCCGGCGCGAAACGCGCAGCCATCATCTACAATCCGGTCGCGCGCGGGCTTTCGCGCCGCAAGCACTTGCTTCAACGTAGCACCGGTTTGCTCACCCAGCAGGGAATCCAGGTGCGCCTGGTCGCTACCGACGGCCCCGGGACTGCTTCGGCGCAGGCGCGGCAGCAGATCGATAAAGGATGCGACCTCATCATCGCGGCCGGTGGGGACGGCACTATTAACGAAGTCGCAAACGGCATGCTGCATTCGAACGTTCCGCTGGCCATTCTCCCAGGCGGAACCGCCAATGTCCTCGCGCGCGAAATGCAAATCCCGATGCACATGGAGCGCGCCGCCGCGCAAATAGCCAATCTGCAACCCTGCCGCATCGCGGTCGGCGCCCTGCGCACCAATGGTTCCGCGCCGCGCTGCTTCCTCTGCATGGCCGGCGCAGGACTAGATGCCGAAATCGTTTCGCGAATCAATCCGAACTTCAAATTGAGGGCCGGCAAGCTCGCCTACTACGCCGGCGGCCTCCGCCAGGTCTTTCGGCCCTTGCACGAGTTCGAAGTGGTTATCGATGGCAGCCGGTATCAGGCCAGCTTCGCCCTAATCAGCCGTGTTCGCAATTACGGCGGCGACCTGGAAATTGCGCGCGGCGCCTCGCTCCTGAGGGATGATTTCGAAGTGGTCCTGTTTCGCGGCACCGAGAGTGTCAGCTATTTGCGCTATCTCGTAGGCGTTGCGTTCAAGCGAATTACCGGCATGCGCGGCTGCACCGTGTTGCGCGGGCATTCAGTGTCCTGCCAACAACCGGGCGGAACCGGCACTTACGTCCAGGTGGATGGCGAGCTTGCCGGCGTCCTTCCCACCACCGCCGAGATCATTCCGGACGCCCTCACTATCCTCGCGCCCTCGGCTTATCTCGCTCGCGAACGCTCCCACGTTGAATTCGCTGCCTGCGCCTGAAGCGCCGCGCATGGACAACCTCACGCATTCGCTTACCGGCTTGGCGCTCGCCCGCATGGGCTTGAATCGAATTTCTCCGCGGGCGACGCTGCTGATGGTGCTCTCGGCAAATGCGCCGGACATTGACGCGGTAAGCCTTGCAGGAGGGCAGCTCAAGAATTTCGAGATACATCGCGGATACACTCACTCGCTAATCGGGCTCCCGTTTGTAGCTGCTCTGGCGGTGATAGTGGTCGCCGCCATCCATCGGGAGAAGCTGCCCTGGCTGCGCGCGTGGCTGCTGTGCTGCGTGGGAGTGGCCAGCCATAATTTGATCGACTGGACCAACGCTTACGGTGTACGGTTGCTCTTGCCATTTTCATCCAGGTGGTTCCACTTGGACCTCAACAGCCTTTTCGATCTTTACATCCTGGCGGCGCTCGTCTTGGCAGCCGTGTGGCCGGCGTTTTCGCGGCTGGTGAGCCGTGAGATCGGCGATAAAGCTTCTGCGGGGCGGGGAATCGCGATCTCGGCGCTTGCATTTTTCCTGCTTTTTGATTGCGCACGAGCCGTACTCCATTCGCGCGTGATTGCGCAACTGCAATCCCGACTGTACGAAAACCAGCCGCCGCTCCAGGCGGCTGCTCTGCCCGACCCGTACACTCCCGTCCGGTGGCGCGGAGTCGTCGAAACACCAAGTGCTTATCGACTCATGTCCATAAATGCCCTTGCAGATCTAATTCCTGAAGGCGGTCAGATATTTTTTAAGCCGGTCCCGCGGCCCAGCTTTCAGAACGCGAAGGAAACTGAGGCGTTTCGTTACTTTTTGTACTTCTCGCGTTTTCCGGTTTGGTCAGAGGAGCCAGTTACCATGGATCAAGGTTCTGGAACCCGCATCGATTTAGTCGATCTGCGATTTGGTACTCCAGGAACCGGCTCCCTGCATTGCATTGCGCTCGAAAACAGCCATTTTCAGGTGCTCGGGTCGTGGTTTACGTACGGCTCGGGTGCACAGCTCGGCTGGGGCCGCGGCCGCTGATTGAAACCCGCGTTTCCGCAGCCAATCCGGCTTTCTAATGTTCGCAATCACAGCTCGAATCTAGAACTGAAAGCGTAGCGAAAGCTGTAGGTTTCGCGGATTTGAAGTTGACTTCTGAGTAACCTCCCCGAACTGCGGCGAAGTGGGATTATAGTTAGGTCCACCGGTCTGGTCAGTACCCGCCCAGTTCGGGTGGTTAATGAAGTTGTAAGCCTCACAGCGGAATTCGAACCAACTCTTCTCGTTAACCGGGAACTTCTTGAACAGTGCGAGATTCCAGTTCTGGAATCCTGGACCGTAGATGATGTCTCGAATGCCCGGTTGAAGATTAAACGTGCCGGCGGCCGGCGCTGTCGCGTCCACTGTGAAGTACTTCGGCGAGCTGGCTTTTCCCGTCGGACCCGCGAAATCACCCGTGATAGTGGGAGTTCCATTCAGAACCCAAAATTGGCCGTCCGGCGCTCCGCATCCGAAACTGCCGAACTCGCCGACACCGGCGAAGTCATTATTGGTGCCTATGCTGCACGGGTTCCCTGTCTGGAATTGCACATCGCCGCTGAGTTCCCAGCCGCCGAGCAGCTTGCCGCTCAGATGCTGCTGCGATTTGAAGAATGGCAGATCGTAGAGGAAGTTAACGATCAACACATTACGTGTGTCGTATTCCGACGGCCCCCACAAATTACTCGTGTTGTAAGTATCAGGCACTATGTCACGGTAATTTGAGCTGTTGTCCATACTCTTTGAAAGCGTGTAGGAGACGCCGAACATCGAACCGGCAGTAAAGCGGCGATTCCAGGAAATCTGCAACGAGTTATACATGGAATTAACTACACTCTCTTCTTCCTGAATCTCGGCGAATCCCTTGTATGGACGCAATGCGTTGACATTCACGCCGGGATTGGCCTGGAGCGTTCCGGCCTGCGGCTGATTGATGTCGTAAACGTCCCACCCATGCAAACCCCGGTGCGCGACATAGGCAACCGAAAGCGCCGAGTTCCAGAACAACTCCCGCTCTACCGTGAAGTTCCAGTTCCAAGCCTCCGGCGGCTTGAGATTCGGATTCAGAGTCGTGATGGTCAGCGGCGCGGCGATACCGGTTGTCAAAGAAGCTCCGGGATTATCGACCCTGACGTTCTGTACAGTGACGAAGGGCTGGAACGGCGAGTTGCCGCCGGGAAATATATTGTCGAGCAAACCCATTCGGGTGATGAATCGTCCAGCGCCTGCGCGAATTACTGTCTTCGGAGTCCACTGATACGCGATGCCCACTCGCGGCTGGAACTGATTCGTTGGATGCACGTACCACTTCGATAGGCCGGGATCGAAAAGACTATCGCAGGAAGCTCCATCGCAGATGGGCGAGCTGGCGGCCAGGACACGGCCTTGTGCGGAACTTGGGAACTTGCTGAAACCTGGGATCACAACCCCGTCGTAGGGATTGCCAGTGCCAAGAATGACGTTCCCGGTCTTCGGGTCGACCTGAGGCGCCGTCGCCGGATTGTATAAGTTCCCGTCAAAGTAATCGGCATTTCCCCAAAGCGGGTAGAAGTTGATGATAGTCGTCTCGCGAATACCGTAATCGATATGAAGCTTGGGAGTTACTTTCCATGAATCCTGAGCAAATCCCTCATACATCTGGCCACGCCAGATTGTATATGCTCGCGGTCCAATTTCGGTATAGCTGTCGGCATATCCAAGCGCGAGATTGGCGATACCTACTCCGGAAGTCGCACCGGTTCCGGCATCGCTAAACGTGAAGGTGCCATTCTGGTTGTTGCTTCCTCCCGGCACAGTAGCCACATTGATCTGGTCTCCATCGTTTTCGCCGGAATATTCAAAATAGAACCCGAACTTGAAAGTGTGATTACCCCAGACTTTCGTCAAGCTATCCGAGGCAGTGTAAATGGGGCCCGACGAGTGGGAGGGATACGGGCCGCCCGCGAGGCCATAGAAATTGGGAACATTGACCGTGGGAATCTTGTTCGGGAGGTCTTTGCCGCCGAATATGTACGGATAGGTGATCGGGGGGTTGAAATCCTGCCGGTTGAAGCCGATCAGAGAGGTGTCGACCGGAATGTGAACATCGTCGACGCTGACCGTGGCGCGCGCCTCATTGATGAGCGTTGGACTGATGGTCCAAGTCCAAGCCAAGGTATTCGTCTGGTTGGGGCGAATGAAGTATTTGCCCGTCTCACCTGAGCCCTGGTCGAACGGTTGAAATTCAAAGTACGAGAAATCCGTGCGGCGGTACTCAACGTGATGATTATCGGTCGGCAATATGTCGACGTTGATGTTTCCCTTGCGTTGGTTGTAGGGATGTGCCGCCTCAGCAATCCAGTTATCGTTGCCGCTGAGAAACCCTGGTGTAGGAGCAGGATAGGCATCCATGATTGCAATCCCGTTCGGACTAAGATCGCTTGCCGGAATAATGTTGCCGGGAATCGGCTGGCAAGTCGAGGCGCCTAACTTTGGGCACGTGCCGGGAAAATACAACTGATGACTGCCGCTATACCACGGGTTGGGGCCCAGTAATTCGCTGAAGTTGCCTTGGCGCATGAGGTTAGTCGGCACAGCTTGAAGCTGAGTATCCGTGGCGCGATCTCTGATCCAGTCTTCCGCAACGAACCAGAACAGCTTCTGGCGCAATTTGTCCCACTTGCCTGGAATCGCGACCGGGCCGCCAACCGAAAATCCAAAATTGTTGTAACGGAAAGGCGAAGCGAAGTTTGTCAACGTACTTAGATTTCGTGTCCAGGTGTTCGCGTTCAGATCGGAGTTCCGGAAGTACTCATACAGGCTGCCGTGAAAATCCGTTGTGCCGCTCTTGGTCACAATTCGGATCTGGCCGCCCGCGGCGCGTCCATACTCGGCAGCGTAATCGGCTGTCAGCACCTGAATCTCTTCTGTTGCGTCGACGTTGGGCACGCCGATGCCGGTGCCATTGGCACGCGTCCGCACGGCCGGCGCGCCGTCCATCGTGATGATTGTGTCTTGCGAGCGCGCTCCGTTGATCTCGTAACTTCCGTTGCTCAAACTGAAGTTGAAATCGCCGAGCGTGGTGCCGGCCTGGCCGCCGCTGCGTACGCCAGGTAGAAGTTGCGCCATGAAAATCGGGTTGCGGCCATTGAGCTCCTGATCCTGCACCTGACGGCCCGTGACCTCGGACTGTACGGCTCCGGATTCCGTTTGCAGCACTTCCGCAGTCGCTGATACTTCCACCGTTTCGGTCGGTTGACCCACGGCGAGATGCGCATCCAGGGAAAGCGTGGTGCTAGCGTCGAGCTTGTTGTGAGTACTCTCAAATTTCTTGAAGCCGCCGGCTTCCGCCGTCATGGTGTAGAGCGCGGGCAGAAGATTCGGGACCGTATAGTGGCCCTGCGCGTCTGCGGTGACGGTGTGCTCTTCTCCAGTGCCCTCGTTTCTGAGGGTGACCTTTGCGCCGGGGACCGTCGCCCCGGAGGGATCTCTGACAAATCCTGTGATGGCGCCCACGTCTGACTGCGCGAAGGCGGGAATCGAAAACGCGATATAGATAGCCAACAGAGCGCAAAGACAGAACGCCTTTGCGGGTATGCAGTTCTTCATGGACGCTCCCCTAAAGAAAACCTCTGACCCTAGCTAAGGTCAGTCTCGCCTGTGCCGCATTGGGCCACAGTTCACCAAAACAAGAAAAGTATATCTGTGGTGAAGGTGCAGTGCAATCGTTTGCATAAAATATTTTCACCGCAGGATTGCTGGTTTGCAATCGCACATTCGGCTGAAATCGTTTTGAAACGAAGCCTGCTGTCCCATCGCTGGGATTAGACTGTGCGGCAGTGAGACTCCGGGCGGAAACGAACGTAACGTCGATTCCACCCGGAATCGGTGGGGGAGCTTATGAGCTATTTACCCTCGCCGGCGTGTACCGGCAGGGACGTAACGCGCACGTTGGCAACAGCTTCGTGCCGGACCTTCTTCGGAATGTCGAACGTGAATGCCTGCCCGGCCATTCCCGCGTTGTACTTTCGAACAAAATACGTACCGCCGACGTTGACCAACTCTAGATAGCTCCGCCCGGTATCCAGTTGAGTTCTGGCGTATAGGGGCAGTGTCGCTTGCAATTTACCGTTGCCATAAACATAGACGACATTCACTCCGCCTACTGCTTCAGGCGTTATGATCTGGTAGTCACCCGGGTTCAACGTCGCGTTCCCAAGATGGGCCACCACGGGCAGCGTAAAACTTCCCTGGCTTGCAAGCGCCAGCGATGCGCACACAGCTACTGCAATTCCAAGGCCAGCGGCGCGGAATAAATGATTCTTGATAAAGCGCACAACTCGATCTCCTTTCGACGTAGTACGAGGAACCACTTTGTTTCGGAATTCGTACAACCATTCAGACGAATGCTTCGCTCCCGCGCACCCTCAGGAGAACATCAAGAAATGATCACAGCGCAACCGGATATTTCAAAAGCAGCTTCACCGGAAGATCAACTGCGATGGGCAGCGAAATGGGCCCAAATTGAGGCTACGAGCGTCTAAGACACCTGGAGCTCTATGGGGATGAAATTGCTTGATCCCGAACGATTGCAGACTTACAAATTTCGTTTCGGGACGTTTGAAGTTGATCTGCAAGAGCGTGAACTGTACAACCGTGGAATCAGGATCGGGTTGCAGCAGAAACCATTCCGAATACTCGAGCTTCTGCTTCGCAAAAGGGGAGCATTGGTCACGCGGGAAGAGCTGGCGCAACACCTTTGGCCCAATCTCCACGTGAGTTTCGATCGCGGACTGAACACGGCAGTCAACGTTCTCCGCCGCGCGCTTGGCGATTCGCCCACTAACTGCCGCTACATTGAAACGCGTTCCGGCCTCGGGTACCGTTTCATTGCGCACGTGGAAGAAATCGGCCAGGGGCCACCCGCTGAACGGCGCGATAGCGCTACGGATTCGATTGCCTTGCTGCCTCACAGCCAAAATCACGCAGCAAGCCTGGAGGCCCATCAGGACTACCTCAAGGGGCGGTACTTCTACAGCAAGATGACTGAGGAGGATTTGCGCAAGAGCATCGCCCATTTTGAATCGGCTCTTAAGCAGGATCCGAGGTACGCCCTGGCATATACGGGTCTCGCCAATGCGCACAGCATGCTTGTGTCGCAGGGCGTGCTTCCCGCGGCGGCCCGAAGCCGCATTAAAGAATTGATTGGCGCAGCCCTACAACTCGACCCGAAGCTTGCCGAGGCGCACACAGCCCTCGCCGATTTGAAAAAACTTTTCGAGTGGGACTGGGCTGGGGCCGAGCTCGAATACCTTACAGCCCTCGACCTGAATCCGAACTGTTCGGACGGACGCCACTGCTACGCGGCCCTGCTGTGCGCTGTCGGCCGGATGGACGAAGCGGTGAACCAGATGCGGCGTGCTCAGGAATTGGACCCGCTTTCGATGCTAATCAGCACCGAAGCCGCTTGGATCCTGTATATGTGCCGGGATTTTCATGGCGCGGTAGAGCAGTCCTGGAAAACCCTTGCGTTGGAGCCAAGGTGCGCGCCTGCTCAGCATACGCTCGGATTGGCATGTGAGCAGCTCGGCATGCACGAAGAAGCGATCACCGAGTTTGAAAACGCACGTACCTGCTCGGGCCGCCACCCGGCCACCATCGCCGCGCTCGCGCATGCGCACGCCTCCGCCGGAAATCGTCAGGAAGCCCTTCAAAACTTGCGCGAACTTGAAGAAACATCGCAGCGGCGCCGCGTCTCTCCCTACTGGATGAGCATCGTGCATGCCGGACTTGCCGCGAACGAACTGGCTTTCGAATGGATCGAGAAGGCCATCGATGAGCGCGATGTCTGGTCAGTATGGATGAAAGTTGAACCCCGTTTCGATCCTCTTCGCTCCGATGCGCGCTTCGGTCGTGCACTTCAGCGCCTGGGGCTCCACTCGGACCAGCCGAGTTAATTCACGTCGATACTTTCCGGCACATACCAGCTCACTTCGCGGGTAGTTTCTTCCACCCTATGCTCCACTCCCAGCACCAGCGCGAATAGAGCCATGCGCACCGGAATGCCGTTATCCGCCTGCCGAAAAATGGCGAGTCTTGGGTTGGAGTTCAAATCGTCGTGCAGTTCCATGGCGCCGGCCCGGCTGTCACGAGGCAGGGGATGCATCAACACAGTGTCCGGTTTGCAAAAGTTCGCGTAAACGGCCGCAGTAATCGAATAGCTGCCGCGGAATTTTTCGGCTTCTGCCTCGCTTGTGAATCGCTCCTGCTGAAGCCGGGTTGTATAAATTACGTCCACGTCCGAAATTCCTTCGTACAGATCCGGGGTTATGCGCACGGTATGTCCGCGTTCCTGTGCGGCTTCCATCAAGTCGGCGGGAAGCTGCAGTTCCAAGGGAGCAACCAGATTGAAATGGACCGTATCAAGCAACGAAAGCAGCTTGATGAGCGAATGCACTGTGCGCCCGAATTTCAAGTCCCCCACCAGCGCAATCTTCAGTCCGCGTAATCCATTCAAATCACGTCTAAGTTCCTTGCGGATCGTGTAGAGGTCCAGCAACGCCTGGGTGGGGTGTTCGCCCGCGCCATCGCCGCCGCTGATCACTGGGATTCGAGTAGCTGAAGCGAATTCTCTCACTGATCCGATCGTCGGGTGCCGCATCACAACAATATCCACATAGCCACTTACAACACGGCTCGTATCGTAGAGTGACTCGCCCTTAGCCATCGACGAGAATTGGAAACCTGTTGTATCTCGAACACTGCCGCCTAAGCGATTGAAGGCGGCGCCGAAGCTTATGCGCGAGCGCGTGCTCGGTTCAAAGAAAAGATTCCCGAGAATGGCTCCTTCCAAAACTCTGGTCATCTTCCGCCGTGCAGCGTAGGGCTCCATGCGCTCTGCGACATGAAACAAGGTTTGAAGATCGCGCAAACTGAACTGGTCAATTGAGAGGATGTGGCTGCCCTTGAAAAGCATCTCTGGCCCTATCCTCGCAGCGATGCCGCCTTTTGCAGCAGCATCTCTTCGATTTCTTTTGCCCATCCCGGCGCCGTCTGATGCTTCTCGCGTGCCTCGCGGATCAGACGCAGATTTCGAGCTGTTGTCTCCGGCTCCCATGACTCACGAACGTTTGCGAGAGCATCCTCGAGCCGCTTTTTAGCCTCGGCTTCGTTCCGCTCGAGAACCGCGATCTCAACGAGTGTGGCGTAGTCCCAGTAGTCAGGTTTGCCGGCCAAACGCCGTTCGGCTGCGAATCGGACCACCGGCACGAGCCTGTCCTTCTTCGCGACACTCTCTTGGCTGCCTTCGATATCGAGAAGCGTTACGGCGTTTATTCCCGGGTAGGCGTCTCGCCAATCCGCTTCGAATCCCGCTGCGTAAGCCGCTATCGCCTGACGAAGAGACCCGGCGCCTTCCGGCCGGTCAATCGAGTCTTCCCATTTGTCCTTGTAAATTCGGCCCAGCAGCCCATAGGTCTCCGAACTCGGACCTATGCGTGTAAGCACCTCCTCGAGAATTTTGATTGCTTCGTCACGGCACTCTCGATGCGCTGGGTCTTTCGCGCGGCGATTGAGAGCGAAAGCGAGTTGCTCTCTAACCAACACAGTGCGTTTCAGCACCTCGGGCATGTCGCGATACAGATTGATCATTTCCTCCCAAGCCTTCGTGGCTCGATAGGAAAGATACAAATCAACAATGACCCCGGCTTCCACCGTGTCGAACGGCTGAAGCTCGTCGCGAATGAGATTGAGTTGTTCGACGCTGCCGGCATTGCGCGCCTGCTGTAATTGCTTTCTGCGTTGGTCCGAATACTCAACATACTCCCGGAAAATATCGGTCTTTTCGTGCCCTGAATATCGATTCAGCAGCTCAAATAGCGCGGTATCGGTTTCCTTGATCCTTCGTAGCCGTGAATCCACGGGAAGACTCGATTGCTGCGACTTCTCGATTAGCTGAAAGACCGGACTGTCCGGCGCATCCGCCACACGTGATAGTTCTCGGAGCTGTTTGAGGCGTGCGCCAAGCATCGCGCGTAATTCGTTTGCCTGCTCCGGGGAGAAGCTGTTGTCCGCCCCCATCTTGTAGCGAAGCGAACGCACAGGTCCGACGTCGAACGGCGCCGTCGAATGCTGCGCCGCAATCGGCAAAGTCGTGTTGTGTCTTGCCGCATGGCGTATGCCCAGTTCGTAGTAAACGTTCGCATTGGGGATCGTCAAGTCGGCAACCACGTAGTCGCATAGAAGCAGGTCTTCGAACATCGGCTTGTGGATTATGCCCCCGGTCTCCTCGTTGTCCGCGCGCTTTGCCTTAAGACCCGCATCGCGAATACCCGGTTCAATAGCGCTCTCGTAGATTGCATTAAAGTCGATCTCCGGCTTGCGTGGGCGGCTCGGGTCTTTCTTTTTCCCAAACGGCATGACGACGAAACAGAGCGGCTGGATTGGCATCTTAGACTTTCTCAAGAGTACTATCTACTGTAAGCTCACAAATGACCCACTCGAACCGCCTGGTCCGGCCATCGCATTGCGCTCTATGTTTCGCGTTCGCTTCAACGCTCCTCTGGGGTCAGGCGAAAGTTCCAGCGCCGCCGCGATTAAATAAAGCCGCGGCAATGGAGCGCACGTTCGCAGAGTTGCGAAATAGCCCTCCCGAGCTCTATGCGCTTTTATTTCGGATGCCCAAGGGCGCCGATCTCCACAACCACCTTGCAGGCGCCGTGTACGCCGAGAGCTTCATTCAGGATGCCGCAGCCAAATCTCTATGCATCGACGACCACACGCTCTCTTTCGCTCGGGCCGCCCCTTCGCCGGAAGCCCACTGCACGGCCGATCAAACCGCCGCCGCCCGCGCGCTTGAGGACAATCAACTCTTTGGCTCCTTAATCGACAGCTTGTCCATGCGCGATTTTGTGCCTGGGCGCGAATCCGCCCATGATCATTTCTTTGCCACTTTCGGCAAGTTCAGCGCCGTCTCGAGTGAGGAATCCGGCGTGTACGCGGCCGAGGTCACGCGCCGGGCAGCCGAGCAGAATGAATCTTACCTGGAGCTTATGGCGATCAGCGGTGGCGGGCGCATCTCCGCCCTGGGGAAACAGATCGGCTTAAACGCTGGTTTCGAGGAGACCGCATCCAAGCTTCGGCAAGCTGGTCTGCCCGCGCTGGTCGAAGAGTTGAAAGCGCGCGTCGATCAGATGGAGCGGCAGCGGCGTACTTCGCTCCAATGTTCGGCAGCCGAATCGCCCGCCTGCCACGTGGAGGTGCGTTATATCTACCAAGTACTGCGCGCGTATCCCAAGGATCAGGTGTTTGCGCAGGTGCTGGCGGGTTTTATGCTCGCCTCTGCGGACCCCCAAGTGGTCGCGATCAATTTCGTACAACCGGAAGACTACCTCATACCCATGCGCGACTATCACGAACAAATGCAAATGGTCGATTATGCGAAGCGGCTCTATCCGAACGTCCATATCACCCTGCATGCCGGCGAGCTCACGTCCGGCCTTGTTCCCCCGGAAGGCCTGCGCTTCCATATCCGGGAAGCAATCGAGATCGGCCATGCCGAACGCATTGGTCACGGTGTCAGTGTGATGTACGAGCATGACGCCGTGGGCCTTCTCGAATTGATGCGGCAGCGCCACATCGCGGTTGAGATTAATCTCACGAGCAACGATATGATCCTGGGCGTCAAGGGCAAGGATCACCCCTTTCCCGTTTATCGCAAATACGGCGTGCCGGTTGCGCTCTCAACGGATGACGAAGGCGTGTCGCGCACTCATTTAACGGAAGAATACCTGCGCGCGACGCTTACTTATAATCTCACTTACGCCGATTTGAAGCAGATAGTTCGGAACAGTCTCGAATACGCATTTCTTCCAGGCGCCAGTTACTGGAGGAACGCCGAGTATCGCGCTCCGGTTGCCGCATGCGCTGCCAGTTCTGAGACCAAGGCCTGCCAGGAGTTTCTCAGTGGCAGCGAAAAAGCGCGCCTGCAAGTCGATCTCGAACGGCGTTTCAACGCGTTCGAAAGCGCGGTCACGATGCAAACGCGGACCACGACCCGTAAGCCAACCCCTTAAGATTGGGCTATGGCTGTCATTCAGAAGGAGGGTCGGGAGAGTTTTATATACCGTGAGCGCCACTCTCTCGCTCATGTTCTCGCGCAAGCGGTCCAACAGCAGTTTCCGGGTACGAAATTGGCTTTCGGTCCGCCGATCGATGACGGTTTTTATTACGATTTCCTTCTACCCAGACCGATCAGCGAAGAAGATTTCCCGGCGCTGGAGAAACAGATGCGGCGCATCATCGCCGAAGGTCAGGAGTTCACGCGCGAGGATCTGCCCACGAACCAGGCTTTGGCGCGCATCGAAGAGATGGATCAGCCGTTCAAGCTCGAGTACGCCCGCGAGCTAATCGCCACTCGCAATCTTGATTCGCTGAGCTTCTACACGAACGGTCCGTTTGTCGATCTCTGCGAGGGGCCGCACGTCGAGAATACACGCCAGCTCCCGCCCGACGCCTTCAAGTTGCACAACATCGCTGGCGCCTATTGGCGTGGCGATGAGCACAACCCCATGCTCACTCGCATTTACGGCTACGCGTTTCCCACTGCTGCGGAACTGAAGCAGCATATCGCCGCGGTCGCGCTCGCCAAAGAACGTGACCATCGAAAGCTCGGCGCCGAGCTCGGCATCTACACGGTCTCTGAGCAAATCGGTAAGGGCTTGCCGCTGTGGCTTCCCAACGGAACTGCTATCCGGCAGGAGCTAGAAAAACTCGCTTACGAAATGGAGTTCAAGCGCGGCTACAAGCGCGTCGCTACTCCTCATATCGCGCATCGCAGCCTGTATGTAACGTCCGGCCACATCCCGCTCTATGAAAGCGCGATGTTTCCGCCTATGGTGTTAGCTGACGAAGGCGGCCAAGATGCGCCCGAAGAGATGTTTTATCTGAAGCCGATGCATTGCCCGCACCACCACATGATCTTTGCCGCGCAGCCGCGCTCCTATCGCGAGTTGCCGCTGCGGTTAAGCGAGTACTCTGAGGTTTACCGCTTTGAGCGCGCCGGCCAATTGCAGGGCCTTACTCGCGTCCGCGGCATGTGCATGAATGACGCCCATCTCTATGTCATGCCCGAGCAGCTCAAAGACGAGCTCAAGGGTGTGATGGAGCTGCACCGCGCCTATTACGACTTATTCGGTTTTACGAATTATTATCTTCGCCTTAGCTTGTGGGACCCCAACGACCCGAAGCGGCGCGCAAAGTATGTCGATGATCCGGAAGCTTGGGCCTTCAGTGAAGCCATCTTGAAGGAAGCCGTAGATGAGCTTGGGTTGAGTTACACCATCGAAAAAGGCGAAGCCGCATTTTATGGACCCAAGGTGGACTTCCAATTCCGTTCTGTCATTGGACGCGAATTTACGCTCTCCACCAACCAACTGGATTTCGCCGTGCCCGCCCGTTTCAACTTGCATTACACAGACCGTGACGGCTCGCTCAAAACGCCCTACGTCATCCATCGCGCCCCGCTCGGAACACATGAACGTTTCATTGCTTTTCTGATCGAGCACTACGGCGGCGCGTTTCCCACCTGGCTCGCGCCCGTGCAGGTCCGCATCGTTCCCATCAGCGACAAGTTTCTGGCCTATGCGCAGTCGATCGAGGATAAGCTTCGCGATTTACTGGTCCGAACGGAGGTGGATGCAAGCTCCGATACCACCGGAAAGAAAATTCGCAGTGCCGCGATGTCCAAGACGCCTATCGTCCTTGTGATTGGAGGCCGCGAACAAGAACAAGGCACTGTCACCGTGCGGCGCTACGGCATGGAGAAACAAGAAAGCATGGCCGTAGACGCCTTTGTCGAAATGCTGAAATCGGAAATTGCGAGCCGCCGGCACGTAAAAGCAGCATGAGCATCCGATTCTAGTCACAAAAATTCTCTATCAGGCTGAAACGCTGGGCCGCCGCCAGTCACGAGTATCTGAAGGCCGGAACGGGGCCTGAGGAGCGATTGTGACGAGTGCGAATTTAGATACCGGAGCCCTTCCGAATGCGCACGCGCTCGTCGCCGAAAGTCCATCCCGCGTTGCAGTCTTAAAACGCTGCTGGAAGAGCTTTTGCAAGCTCTTCAATACGTGGTTTCTGGGGCCATTGCTTGGGGGTCTGGTTGGAACGCTGATCATAACTCGCTTGATCAATGCATTCATCGGCCCGAACTACTCTGTCTATGTCGTTGGACCATTCGGTCAATCCAACCGTCTGGCCGATGTATTCGATAAGTTCGATGGCGCCGACACCTCGGCGTGGTCGATCGATGGCGTTCCGGTCCGCATCCATATTCGGGACGATCAAGGTGAGCCAGTCGCCGCACGGCGCATGGCGGCCGAGCTTGCAGTTCGAGATGATACGTTGCTCGTCATTGGCCATTTTCAGAGCACAACCACCAAGGAAGCTCTGCCGCTGTATTTGAGCGCCAACCCGGCCATTCCGGTTATTCTGACGACCGAAACCACCACCAATGTTCTGCCTCCGAAGGCGAATGCGGACATGCACTATCCAGTCTTCAGGCTGTCGCCGAATGATGACGTTCAGGCAGAGACTGCTTTCGAGTTCGCTCACAGCAAAGGCGCGAAGACTTTCTGGATCCTTCAGGACGACTTGTCAAACACCGTCTACTCCGCCTATTTGGCTGACAAATTTATGGAGCGGGCGCAGAGTCGCGAAACCAGGGTTTTGTTGCGGACCAGTCCCACATTCTTCGTGCCCTCTTCTACAATCGACCCACTCAAGATAGATTGGATCTTCTTCGCCGGTGGGTGGCGCTCCGCCTTGCTTTTTATCCGTCAATTGAACGCTATGCATTTCGCGGGAGCGCATATTATTTTGAGCGATGCTTGTGCGACCAAGGCGCTATTGGATGCCGCTACCGGTAAAGAGCTTGAGGGTGTGTATGTCACCCACCCGCTGGACGCCAAGACCTTCAATGAAAAGCACAATAGCGCGTATGCCGAGGACAGCCTCGCACTCGTCAAGCAGTTGCTCGAAAAGGCGGGTTCCGACCCTACCGACGCCATGGCAACTCGTGGCGGCCCGATGTACCGCTTGCGAAGGCTGCTCGGAATTCATCGTGTGGGCGACGCCCGCAACGCCATTATTCACGCCATGCACGTGATGTGGGGCGAAAAGCTCCGTCTTATGCACGGAAACGCGCTCTTTGACAAAGACGGAGCGCGGATCGATTCGAAATTCCACATCTGGAAGATCGAGAAAAATAACTTCGTCGACGTGCCTTGAAGGCGTTAGCGTTGGGCGGCAACTCGGGTGTAAAGCTGGAACGGCGCCCAGAAATATGGTTTGCGATTGCCAGACTCTAACATCGCCAGCTTCGCGTCCCGAAGAGCGTTCGCGTACGGCTCACCCGCTTGCACACGGCCATAGAAATTGTCCATCAATTCCGCAGTTGTTCGGTCATTGACGTCCCACAGGCTGGTTACTACGTTCCGTGCTCCGGCTTGAAAGAACGCCCAGGCAAACCCGACCAGCCCTTCACCGGAAAGCAATCGCGTTCCTGCGCCCCGGCAAGCTGAAATGGTTACCAGGTCGGCGTTCAGGGGAATGTCAATCACATCGCGCGCGTAGAGTCTGAAACCGTTCGCCTGCGGCGACAGAATGATCGCCGAATCGAGCGGACTCTGCTGGTTGGCTTCCCCGTGCGCGGCAAAATGGATGCTCGAAAACCTATTCGGCTCCGCATCGCGATAACGGCTCACCGTCGCCGCCGCGCCCTGATATACCGTCGTCCGGGCGGCTGGAAAGTGATGCTTTACGTCCTCCACCTCAAGGCTGGCCTGCGGCAGTCTGGGATATCCGGGCACCGGCTCGGGATTTCCCAAGAGCAGGAGTGATTGTTGCAATCCAGCGCGCGCCGCAATACCGCCGCGCAAAATGCTGAGCGACGGCGCCACGGAAACCACCACGTCCTGAATCCAGTAATGCGGCTGGGGCTTATCGGCCAGCAGCATTTCAAAATTTAAGTTGTGAAGTGCGCCATCGGGCACTATAACCACGTGCGTGCCAGGCGGAAGCCACGCCTCGGCTGGCTCAATCAGTGTTCGGTAGAGCCGGCTTCCCACGGCGTTCGCAGTCGCCAGGGGATCGCGCTTTTCATTGACCAGCAACGACAAATACGACGCAACATCTTGCGAGATCGCGCGTTCATCCGGCAATTCGATCGTCTTCACCACACCTGGCGTAAGCACCCACAAATAAGAGCGCGCCGGCGCAAGCCAGTAAAACAGGAACACGCTGTTGCCGCGCTTGGCGGTGCGTTGCACATCCGCGACCAATAGCTTTGAGCGCACGGCTCCAGGTCCGTTGATACTCTCGGTCAAAACGCTTGCGCGGCTGGAATCCGCGACCTCGATCGCTCGTTCTACCTGCCCCTGCGACATCAGCACCGAGACATATTTTTGATAGAAGCGGATCAGCGTCGATAAGAACGTAATCTCGTAGTCGCGTTTGAGCTGGTCGGCGCGATTTTGTTCGATGACGCGTAGCGCTTGTTCGAAATGGGCGCTGGCTGCCGGCAAATTGCCTGTCTTTGCATAAACCGATCCAAGCCCTGCATTCGCCTCCCAAAGCAGTGACGGGATGCCATTGCCAATATCGGTCGCCTCACCATAGGCTGAAATTGCTTCCTCGTACCGCATACGATCTTCGGCGATTGCGGCTCTGTTTAGCGTCAATTCCGCGAGTTGTTCTTTATTTTGTCTATCGCAGATCTGGAAAGCCTGCTGGTTATATCGCTCCGCCTCATCCAGAGCGCCGGTTGATTCCAGAGCTTGCGCCAGGCTGCTCGCGCTCGAAACAAATTGCGCCGGCGTCTCGCTTGCCTTCACGCTGAGCAAAGCCTTCCGAAAGCACTCGATGCCTCGTTTGGCGTCTTGCTTCACCAGATAACTCGTTCCTAGATCGATATACGCATTGCTGAGCGTCGTGGGAACCCCGCTCTTTTCCTCGGCCCGAGCCACCTCCAAGTGCATGGTTAGCGCTCGATCTACATCTCCCATTTCGCGGTAGCAATCCGCCGCGTTCTGGGTCGCCATATTGCGTACCTCGGTGAAATCCATACGCTTGGCCAATTCGGCCGCGCGTTCGAAGAAGGGTATTGCGTCTCCGTAGAAGTCACGCTGATAGCGCTTAAAGCCCAAGTTCAGCAACGCCTCCGTCTCCTGGAAAGGCAAGTGCCGCTCAGCCGAAATCTGAAGCGCCTTGTGGAGCGCTGCGTCGCTGGAGTCGCTGGTTGTCAAACGCGAACCCAGCAAAATCTCGGCGTCCGCTTCCAAGCCCCACTCGCCCAGCGCCTGCGCCTGCCCAGCGGCTGCCTGGAGCTCGTTTTCAGCTTCTGCGTTTTTTTTCCGGCGGAACAATAACCACGACTGCAATATGCGATAGCGGATCGCCAACTGACGAAATTGCGCAGGCGGTGCTACCGCCAGCAGCTTGTCCGCCTCCGCAGTTTTGCCCGTCCAGAGATAAATCTCTGCAAGCTGCAGGCGAAACTTCCAAGACCATTCCGAGCCGGGTTGGTCTTGGAATTTGCTGTATCCTAGAACGGCCTTCTCTTGCGCGGCCGGATATTCGCCTTGCCGAAAAAGCTTGGTCGCTGAATCAAACAGAACCGTGGGATTTGTGTGCCTGGAGCAGGCTGCCGCCGCGATCAGGCACAGCAGAGCCAGCGCCCACCAGCTAGCTTCCGCCCTTTTGCGGAGGCGAAGTTTGTCCGTTTGAGCCGCCTTGCGCCACCACTCCCGAGCCAGTCGCCGGGGGAGGAGGTGGAGGCTGAGACGACGAATCATCGCGTCGGACTTCGCCACGTGCGTCTCCAGCCGCCAGACTCTGGGCCGCATCTGATGATCCTAGCTGAAAGCGAATCATCGTGAGCCGCCGGAATCCCTCCTGGATGACGATTTCCCCGAAATAAAACGACCCAAGGCCATGAACTGTTAGCCGGTTTCCCTGGATCTCCGTGTGTTGTGGTGCGCCATCTTCCCAACGCAAGTTCGACACTACAGTGGCAAGCGTGAGACCCGGCCATTCATCCAGGATTTGATTCGAACAACGCTGCCGGTACGCCTCGTCGCTCAGCGCATCATCCAGCTTTTTCTTCGTATAGTTGTCAGTGAACAACTGCGTATTAGTGTCTACCTTTAGTGGATGCCCATCTACCGTAATGCCTTCGAAGACGGCGGTCAAGCTTCTGAATGCATTCGGGTTTTGGCGATCGGAGGCGCTCTCCAATGCGGCTTCCAAGTGCTCTGCGGAAACCGTCCGGCTCGATCGGCCGAATAACTTGAGCCATGAATGTTCTTGCGGAACGTCGAGCTTGAAACCCGACACCACTACTTGTACGGATGTTCGCGCTGGTAGGTAATTCTCGCCGCTTTTTGCATCCGAGGGTTTGACGCTGCCTTCGGCTGCTACGTAGCCGCCACAGGCTTGGGTTGTCGCAGACTTGTAGGAGATGATGCCTATTCCTCCCGCATCGGCTCGTGCTTTGGCACGGCCGCCAGTGATCGGAAGAACGCTGCTGGCAACCGAATCGAGGAAGTATTCAGTTGGCCCCTGGATATGTGCCGCCAAGCCAAGCGCGTCGCCGTGGAACAGATATCGTGGATCTGTATTTTGTTGATTGCCGTTCATGGTGCTTGTCCCCCATCTTGAATTTCGAAGTTATAAGTTTGAACCTGATTCTGCGGCTCGGTGGCCGGGTGCAGAACCATGACGTAGCGGCCTGCCGGAAACTCCTTTGTGGGCAACAAAAGATCCAGCGTGAAGGAAGCAACTTGCCGCGTCCCGCAATCCACCTTGAGGAACGCAGCTCCGTTTTCGCGTTGAAACTCGCACGTATACGAACCATACGATCGAGAAGCGTCAACTTCGAAAGTCAAATTAAACTTGGGCAGCCGGGGATTGATCGCAATCGACGGGGCTGCCTCCCGCGCCAAAGGCGCAATTACCTCGCTTGATAACACCTGCGGTTGCTGCAACGCCGGAATCAAAACGCCATTCTGATAAACCACCACCACGGCAAGTGCCAGCGCCGCCAAACTGGGAATTAGCACTGGCACCCGGAACCATGCCGCCCAACTTCGGTTCCGGCTCCTTTGCCGCGATGCCTCCGAAATTGCGCTCTCCTCACGAAACACCTGTTTTACGTTCGCAATCGCAATTACGCTCTCCCTCACCTGTTCGCCGCAAATCGGGCAATCGAACAGATGTGTCTCGAACTCCGCCCGCTCTCCTGGGCTAAATTCATCCAGCAGATATCTCTCCACAGCGTTCGTTTGTTCAGCCACTCGATGTTCCATAGGTCACTTAGCTATTGGTGAAACTCGGGTCGTTTCCGTATCAGGCTCCTGTCGATTTTGCCATTCGGCTCAGCTCACCCTGTTTGGCGAGCGCCGACCGCAAACGCCCCAAGGCGCGATGGATACGCACCCGCAAGTAATCGCGATTCATCCCGAGCTCCCGAGCCACCTCATCTTTGTCGCTCTCGTCCAGAAACACCCGCCGCAAAACCGTGCGGTCTCCATCGGAAAGTTTCGCCAGTTCTGCCCTCAACAACGTCTTTCGCTCCTCGGTGATGAACTCCGACTCAGGGCTGGCCGAAACGCTAACTTGCTCAGGCGCGTTCTCCGGTACTTGCCTGAACCGGCCCTCGGCGCGGAACATCTCCGACAGAATGTTCTCGCAAACGGAGTTGACGAATGCTCCCAACCGTTCGGGATGCTCGATTGAACCCTTTGTCCGTAGCCGGTTCAGTACCCGCAGAAACGTTTCCTGGCGCGCATCTTCGGCCAGTTGCGGAGACCGGAGGCGCCCTCTCAGCTTGATCAAAAGAAGGTCGCCGAAGTAACGTGTGAAGTGACGCTCTGTCTCCTCGTCACCCTTGCTCAGCCTATTTATGTATTCATCATCGAAGACGTGCCGCTGCAATCGCCCCCCGCTTTGGTTGCTCCGATAATATAACGGCACGCGGACGGTCGTGGTGGAAGTCCTGTTAGCGTGTGCTGGTAAGGTTTCGAAGGGCATGGTCTCGATGCTGCCCCGGCCGCACGCAAGCGAACCTCAAGAAGCGGCACGCCCGTCTTGCTGCGCGGGTACGCCGTATACTGAAACTCGCCGCCGAAACGTATCAGGGGGCGGGAAAATTTTCGACGCGCCTCTCCTCGTCCCAAAGGGAAGCTGCACTTAGCCGGCCGCGATCGCTCGGGCCTAAGCCGTACCGGTACAAACCGCGAGGATACTGTCGCTTTCGTAACCGATATGAACTCTAGGCGGCAACGCTGCGAAGTAATGAACATGAGCTGCAGATATCAAATCCGCGTTTTCGAAAGCACCCAAAAAGATGGAGCCACGGCGGCCGGAACGATCATCGCGCCGATTGCCCAGACCTTTAGCGTTTACGCCCACTCAGGCGAAGAGGCTGAGAAATCCATCCGCAAAGATATCGACAAGGGCAAGCTCGCCCGCGGGAAGGTATATCAGATCTTGCCGTTGCTCGGCAATGCAGAATTCACACGTTCGTTGGCGGCCGGGTTGGAGGGTTCGTTCGATCGTGTCTTCCTGGACCCCGCGGCTGGCCCGTATAGCGAGTTCCGCCGCATCCGCCTGCCTGTGGTTGCCATCCCCATCGACGCCCGACGGCAGACTATCGTCACCGAAGATTCACTGACAGCTCAATAACGCCCGTCGTCGTCCCCGGTAGCCTCCCGGCCCAAACCGAAACGGACTTATAATTACAGCACGTCGTATCGCCGTCTGATCGCAGCCGGTCTTCGGAGGCTTTCACTTTCATGCAGGACATCGAACGCGCGTTTATTTTAGGGTGGACGCTCTTCCGCGATCTCGCGGATCAGAGTCCTACTAGCATCTTCGAACCAGAGAGCAGAGTGGCTCTCAAGGCAACTCTCAAGAGCCTGGGAATCGATTTCGACGTTGCACGGTTGGAGAAGATGAAACAGCTCCCTCCTCAGGAAAAAGCTCCGCTGGTCATGCCTCTCAAGCGGCAAATTGGACTACAGATCGACGCGGACAAAGGCCCGCAGGCCGCTAATGCTTTCACGACGGGGTTTGACTTAGGCCTGCTGGCCGTGGTTCATGAGAACATTTTGCATGGATTGGCGGAGCCGGTCAATGAAGTTAAGCCCAACTTACTTCAAGAGGGAGATGCCGCGGGCATTCCATCGAAGATGCTGGAGCCGCTCCTCTCCTCGCTGGACGACACAAAGGTTGACAGTAACGACTACAACGCGCGCGTGATCGACACCGTAAACACGATTCAGAATCACTTATTCAGTCAGTCCAGAGGCGGCAGGTCGATTTTCATCGCTATGTCTTATGATCCGGAGCTTGTCGATGTTGCCGAAGCGATCGAGACCGCCATAAAGAATTGCCAATACAACCCGTGGCGCGCCGATGAGTTCGCCTACGTTGGCACCGCAATCAGCGACATGATCTATGACGGTCTCCGCAAGGCCGACTATGTGGTGGTGGACCTGACGGGCGCGCGTCCTAACGTGTACTTCGAAGCCGGATACGCGCACGCCCTCGGCAAGGTGCCTTTCTACATCGCAAAAAAGGACGTTAAGATCGAATTTGATGTCTCCGGGTATCCCGTCCTTTATTACACAAGCATGAAGCAACTGCGCGAGGATTTGGCGCAACGCATTCAGGCCAGGGCCAACGCGGGAAGAGCTGTGGCGGCCGGCTGACGAGGACTCGGCCCGCTCAAAACGGTACGTCGTCGTCCGTTATGCCGTGTCCTCCGAACGGGTCCTCTTCTCCGCCAGGGCTCGCCTTGCCACGGCTCGGACCGCTTCCTGCTCGTGCCCCGGCCGCTTGACTGCCACCTTCGTACGCGCCCCCACTCTCGCCGCGACCCCCTAGCAGAATCACTTCTTCGGCTACCACCTCCGTCGCGTAGGTCTTTTTGCCGTCCTTGTCGTCATAGCTCCGCGTCTGTAACCGGCCTTCTATGTATACCTGCTTGCCCTTAGTCAGGTAATTGGCAACGTTCTCCTGCCGCCAGAGCACCACATTGGTCCAGTTCGTCTCCTCCTTCCATTCGTTAGTCTGCTGATCTTTCCAACTGCGGGTGGTGGCTACCGCGAACCGCGTCACGGCCGCCCCCGACGCCGTGAATTTAGTCTCGGCATCGCGCCCCAAGTTGCCAATCAAGATTACTTTGTTTACGCTGCGGGAAGCCATAATTCCTCGAACAGTACTATAACGCGCTGCGGCTCCCGGACTGATGAGATTTTTCGATGCGCTTCGGTACCATTTCACATCTGACCGCGAGAGAGGCCTGCGACTCCAGTGAATTTTCGTATGGCCGCTTCCTTTTTGGAGCATAATAATTAGACCAGCGGGTCGCCGCCGAAACCCGCCGTTGCCGAATTGAGTTGGGGGATTCATGGCTTCGCGATTTCTTCGATCGTGTTCGCCTGGCAAGGGCAATCGTCCTGCCCTTCGTCTTCCGGCTGGTGTGCCAGCACCGGCCTTGGCGCTTCTCGGGTGTCTCGCGCTCGCGCCCTGCGCCACATCGCAGTTCCTCATCAAACCCAGCGAACCCGGTGAGCAGGTTCGCATTATGCCCTCCGATCTCACCATCCTCGAATCTGGCGAAGAGCGGAAAGACCTACCCTGCACCGTCACCCAACACAAGCCTGAACTCGGCTTCGATCTGCGTTTCCACGGCGGCTACGAAGTCACCATGCCTCTTCGTGAGCTGGCCGGTACTGGCGAAATCCTGACCATCTTGTTTCGCGTCGAGCCTCAAGATGATCCGGCACATGCCGCCTACTTCGTCCAGCACTATCGCGTGCCTCCGATCGACGACGACGCCAAGGGCGACGCGCTGTTACAAGGCGCCGTCGATCTCGGCGAAGGCACGTATCACGTGCAGTGGCTCATGCGCGATCGCCAAGAGCGGATCTGCGCTTCGGATTGGGACCTCGAGGCTGTTCTTCCGCCCAAGGACAAGCCCATGCCTTTGTTTATCGGCCCTCGCCAAGTTGCCGAAACCCTAGCTGAGCCGTTTGTCAACGACGGTTCCCGCCCCGCCAGCGAGCCCGTCGACAGCTTAGCTCTTAAGTTGTTGGTGAACTTCGCTCCGCAGAATGCACTCTCCTCCGCGCTCCAAAGAAGCGACACCGATGCTTTAGTCAGCATCCTCAAAGCCATTCAGCGTGACCCGCACGTGGGCCGAGTCTCGCTGGTCGCCTTCAATATCGAGGAAGGCCGCGTCATCTACCGGCAGGAAGCCGCCGAGCAGATCGATTTCCCGGCCCTCGGCAAGGCCCTGAAAACTATGAAATTGGGCACCGTGAATATTGCTAGCCTCGGCGAGCGCCATAGCCAGACCCAATTCCTTCAAGATCTTATTGAAAAAGAAGTTGGAACCACCACTCACCCGGACGCTGTCATCTTCGCCGGACCCAAGGCCATGCTCGACGCCGATGTACCCCAAGACGACCTTCGGCGCATCGGAGATATTGAATGCCCCGTGTTCTACATGAACTATAATTTGAATCCGCAGGCGGTCCCATGGAAGGATTCCATCAGCCACGCCATTCGCGCTTTCAAAGGCACGGAATATACCATTTCTCGGCCCCGTGACCTGTGGCTCTCTACCACCGAGATGGTGAACCGCATTCTTCGCGACAAGCGCCAGCATGCGCTGGCGACCGCCTCTGCCGGTGGGGTGCAATGAGCGAGCGCTGTCGTTGTGGGCTGGACCTCCAGGTCCGCGCGGCAGATCTTCGTCCGGCTGTATTTATCTCTTCCACCAACACCGCCCTTCGAGGTAAGCTTTAAGGAGATCAGGGGAGAGTCTATATGAGATTCAGGGTGCTCCGCTTTGGCATTCCAGTCTCCACGCTGCTGTTGAGTTTCGCGCTTGCGGGACAAGCACAAACTCGTTTGTCCGATTACAAGAACAACCTTGCGCCTAATGTCCGGTCGCCCCAGCATGCCGTCGATCGCATGCTCGAAATCGCCCGCCTGAAACCCGGCGAGACCCTCTACGATCTCGGCTGCGGCGAAGGCCAAATTCTCATCGCTGCCGCGCAACGGTATAAGGTCAAAGCCGTCGGTATCGAAATCTCGCGAGATCTCGCCGAGACCGCCTCTGAAAAAGTTCGCAAAGCGAAACTGCAGAGCCAGGTGACGATTGTGCATGGCGACTTCATGCAGACCGATCTCAGCAAGGCCGACGTGGTCACGCTCTATCTCGCCCCGCTCGCCAACGAAAGCCTGCGCCCCAATCTGGAGCGCTACCTGCGCCCGCATACGCGCGTGGTCTCCTACGACTATCCGATTCCGGAGTGGAAACCGATCGATACCTCCGAATCGCAGGGCCGCAGCGGCGCCGTTCATACTATCTATCTGTACGAAGTCCCTGATTCCATCGTGAAGAAGTAGGCCTGGTTGACTCCGGCCTTCGACGTCCTGGGAATCGGCCTCAATGCGACCGATACCTTGCTGCTTGTTGACGAGTTTCCTCCGTACGCCGGCAAAGTTCCATTCGTTCGCGAGTTGCTCAGCCCCGGCGGCCAAGTCGCCACCGCCATCGTTGCCTGCGCCCGGCTAGGCCTGCGCACAAAATACATTGGCACCATCGGCGACGATCATCGCGGCCAGATTCAGCGCGAAAGCCTTCAGGGTACCGGCGTCGATTCGACCGGGCTCATCGTACGCTCCGGCTGTCCGAATCAGACCGCATATATCGTCATCGATCAACGCACCGGCGAGCGCACCGTCCTCTGGCAGCGCGCCGACTGCCTCCGCCTTACTCCCGCCGAGCTTCGCCCCGCCGACATCGCAAACGCCCGCTTGCTCCACATTGACGGCTATGACATCGAAGCTGCCGCGCATGCGGCCTCGGTCGCCCGTGCGCACAACGTTCCCGTCTCGCTCGATGTGGATACCGTCTATCCTGGTTTTGATTCTGTGCTCAAACACATCGACTATCTGGTTGCGGGCTCTGGCTGGCCGGCCAAATGGACCGGCGAAACGGATCCGTTCGCCGCTCTAACCTACTTGCGTCGCGAATATGGCTTGCGCGTAGCCGCCATGACGCTCGGAAATCGCGGTGCTCTCGCGTTATGCGATTCAGGCTGGGCCTATTCCGCCGCCTTCGAAGTTCCTTGCACCGACACCACCGGTGCCGGCGACGTGTTTCACGGCGCGTTTTGCTACGCCATGCTTCGCGGCCTGCCCATGGAAGCGGCGCTTGAATTCTCCAATGCCGCGGCTGCGCTGAATTGCACTGCGATCGGCGCTCGCGGCCACATCCCTACACTCGCTGAAGTGAACGCTCTGATCGCCCGGGCCGCTCGCGGCCACGCGGAACGCCTTTCTGCGCCCGAAATTAGCGAGCGCCTCCAACGCGAGCCACTCGTCAGGACCACGCAAGCCGCGCTCTAGAATCGCATGATCCCTCTTCGCGCGCTGCTCTATCGCAACACCACGCCCGTGATGACCCTGCTCATCATCGCCGTGAACGTACTGTGCTTTTTCTTCGAGATCTCCCTGCCGCCAGAAGCCCGCGAGTTGTTTATCGAGCATTGGGGCCTGGTTCCCGATCAATTGCATCTCAGCACCCTGGTGACTTCCATGTTCCTGCACGGCGGCTGGCTTCACCTGATCGGCAACATGTGGTTCTTCTGGGTTTTCGGCTCCCATATCGAAGACGCCATCGGCTCGCCCAAATTCCTGGTCTTCTACCTTCTATCAGGCATCGCCTCGGCCGTCGTGCAATTCGTCACCAGCTTCGGTAGTCCCATCCCCACCATCGGCGCGAGCGGCGCCATCGCCGGCATCATGGGCGCGTTTCTCATGCTCTATCCCCGCGTGCGCGTCGTCACGCTGGTGTTCATCATCGTCTTCATCACCACCCTCGAGTTGCCGGCCGCATTGATGCTGCTGTATTGGTTCGCCATACAACTGGTGAGCGGCCTGAGCTCTTTCGGCGCGATTGCGTCCAATGCGGGCGGCGTTGCCTGGTTCGCTCACGTCGGCGGATTCTTGTTCGGCCTGCTGCTGATTCGCCTCTTTGCCCCCAATCGAACCCGCTATTCGCAGTGGGTTCGCTGATCTGGCCCCGCTGATGCACGACCAGCGCGATCCCAATGAGCCCTTTGAAAACCTGCGCGCACTCGATGTGCTTGCCATCGCCGCTCACCCGGATGATGTCGAGCAAACCTGCGGTGGCACGCTCATCCGCATGGCCGAGGCTGGCTACCGCACGGGCGTTCTCGATCTCACTGCCGGAGATATGGGCAGCCGCGGCACCCCGGAGCTGCGCATTGAGGAATCCCGCGCCGCCGCGCAGCATCTGTTGCTCGCCTGGCGCGAAAACCTGCGCTGGCCCGATGCGCGTCTTGAGAACAATGTCGGCGCCCGCATGACGCTCGCCGGCGTCATTCGCCGCCTTCGTCCGCGAACCGTGATCCTGCCGTATTGGACCGGCCGCCATCCCGATCACTACCGCGCCTCGGAGCTCGGCTACGAAGCCTGCTTCCTCTCCGGACTCCGGCGCCTCGAAGAAGATGTTCCGCCTCACCGTCCGTTCAAGATCTTGTATTCATCTCTCTACGCGAACGTCACGCCCTCATTCGTCGTCGATATCTCACGCCAATTCGACCGCCGCATGTCCGCCCTGTTCAGCTATACCTCGCAATACGGCGACGCCGAAACCGCTTCTGATCTCTTCCCGTCGCACCAGGAAATCGAAGAGCGCCTCGCCGCTGTTGCCCGCTTCTACGGCAATCTGATCGGTGTCAAATACGGCGAACCGTTCGTGGTCAAGGAAGCCATCGAGATCGGCGACATCGTCAATATTCCCGTAAGAAGCATTTAACCATCAGCGATGCTCGCCGCAATCAAGAAGCGCTCAGCGTGAATCCACCGTCTCGGTTACGCTGAGTGGCGCCGCGAACGCGAATACAATTTCCGTTCCTGCCGGAAGCACCACCGTTCGTCTCGTCCCCATGAATTTCTTGTTCTCATCGCGATTTTGCTCTCCGGAAATAAGTCCGGAGCCCTCCGCCGCGCCTGTTACCGCACCGACCACCGCCCCCACCGCTGCCCCGGTCGCCATTTTCGCGGTACTCACTACGTTGTTGTGCGCGCCCTTCTCTTCCCACGTCGCTGTTCTAATCCGCAGCAGCCCGTTATCTCTGGTTTCTATTTTGCTTATGCTCAGGCTCAGGTCTGCTCTCCCGTGCAATAGTGGCGCCTTGTGAGCCTCGACGACCCACCCGAACACACTTGCTCCCGATTCAGCGACGACAACGCCGTTCATGACGATCGGCAATGCGAGCGTTCCGCGAAACGCATCGCCAGGCCGATTGCGATCGGTCGCCAGTGGTTCAGCGAGCCGAACGAAGAACTTTGTGCCCGGCTGAATCGTGATGACCTTCGTCTTCGTTTCGGGCACGTCCGGCGTTCGTAACGGCTGTGGCTGATCCATCGCCTCTGCGGCTTTCTGCGCGGACGGCAAAGTTTCAGCAGTACTGTTACTCGGTGGATCTCCCGTGTATGCTGGCACGGCCAGGGCGTCGCTTCCGGGCTCTGCTGCTGGGCCTGGCTCCGCGCTGGAACGAGGTTCTTGCCTCGCCACTCCCCCGACGGTTTCATGCGTGGGGGCGGCAACTGTTTTCTCAGGCGGAACTTCGTCCAACGTAGGCGCTGGAGGCGCGTTCCGCGCGACGTCCGCTTGCGGCTGCTTCACTAGCGTTCTCACCGGGATAGCGTCGCTGATTTGGTGCGTACGCGACCACAACAGCGCCGCCCCCATCACGATCACCAGGCCCGCCAGAAACGCGGCGGCCGCTTTGCCGGCGGTGGACCAGTCTACTGAAGCCCAGGTGCCCATCCTCCCCGCCAGTCCGCTCCGGCCATTCACCCGGTGCCCGTTCATCACCCGTTAGACGGGAGTTTCCAGCGGTATGCTTCAACAAGCAATGCACGTCGCTGCCAACATTCTGGTCATCGGAGCGCTGGTCTTCATCGCGCACGCCTTGACCGGCCTGTTCAGCCGCACGCGCGTGCCCGACGTCCTTCTGCTCACCCTCATCGGAATTCTGTTGGGTCCCGTGCTGCACGTCGTCACACCTGAAAATTTCGGCGCAGTCGGCCCCGTCTTCGCTACTGTCACTCTCGTCATCCTTCTCTTTGAAGCCGGTCTCAGCCTCGATCTCGACGTCATGCGCGGCGCTATGCGCGCCACCTGCACGCTGACACTCGTCAACTTCTTCCTCACCATGTTCGCGGTCGGTATCGCCGCTCATTTCCTTCTCGGAATGGACGTGCGCTTCATGCTGATGCTGGGCGCGATCATTGGTTCAACTTCGCCCGCCGTTATCGTCCCGCTCACCAAGCGTCTTCCGCTCGCGCAGTCTTCCAAAACCACCCTGTTCCTCGAATCAGCGCTGAGCGACGTCCTCAGCATCGTCGTCGCTATCGGTTTCATGGACAGCTATCGCCTGGGGAAGCTCCAGCTCGGCCCCATGATCGGCCAGCTCATCGCAACCCTGATCACAGCTGCCATCGCGGGATTTGCCGGCGCCTTCTTCTGGTCCGCGCTCCTCCGCCGCATCCGCGGCCTTGAGAACTCCATCTTCACCACGCCCGCCTTCGTCTTCGTACTCTTCGGACTCGTTGAACTGTTGGGCTTCAGCGGCTATGTTGCGGCCGTCGTATTCGGAGCCGTTCTCGGCAACATCGAAGTCTTCCATGGCATGGCGTGGATGCGCCGCTATGTCCCCAGCGAAGCCATCGCGCTCAATGACACGGAACGGGCCTTCCTCGGCGAAGTCGTCTTTCTCCTCAAAACATTCTTCTTCGTCTATGTCGGCGTCTCCATCCGCTTTACCAACTATCGAATCGTCTACATCGCCCTCGCTCTCACGGCGCTGATCTTCCTCATCCGCATTCCCGCCGTTTACATCGGCCTCGATCGAACCACTCCCATTCGGGACGCCTCGCTGGCAGCCATCATGAGCCCCAAAGGTCTTGCCGCCGTGGTCCTCGCGTCTATCCCCTTGGAGCGGCAGTTGCCGGGCGGAGAAACTGTGCAAGCTGTTACTTACTCCGTCGTGTTTCTCAGCATTGTCTTTACTTCGGTGCTCAGTTTTCTTATTGAAAAAACCCACGTTTCCCGTCTTTACGCCGCAATTTTCCGCCGCTTCGGCCGGCAACCCTCTCCCGTCGTCGTGGCGGCCGAGCCATAACGAGCTTTTCAAGCTTGATGCAAAAAGTACCGGTACTCGGCTTCTTCGGATGGCAGAAAGCCAGTCATCCCAAGTACTTAAGATTTGGCATGACTCGTGCACTAACGATCGGTATGAAGACACTAGTGTCTACTCTCGTCGTCTGCTTGCCGCTGGCTTTAGCGGCGCAAGAGCCCAACCCTACATCTGCTGGCCCACAAAATACAACCGGTTCGAATCCCATTTTTCGTGTCCAGGTGGTGTCGCGATCCGTGCCCGCTATCAGTTATCGCGATCGCAGCGGCTGGACCAAGATTGATTTCCAAGGAACCTCCATCGCGCCCCAAGCGAAGGGCAATGCAGAGGTCAATAGCCGTCTGGGCCACATGGAGATCAAATTCAACGTCAAGAATCTCCCGGCCGCGACCAGCTTCGGCTCCCTTTACTTGACTTACGTTCTCTGGGCTATCACGCCGGATGGTCATGCCGCCAATCTCGGCGAGGTAGTCGTCGATTCCAATGGCAATTACAACGGCGATGTCACCACGGACCTCCAGGCATTCGGTCTCATTATTACCGCCGAACCGTATTTCGCTGTCTCTCAGCCTAGCGACGTAGTCGTCATGGAAAACGTCGTCCGCAACGACACTTTAGGCAAGATCGAAACCGTGGATGCCAAATACGAATTACTGCCTCGCGGCCAGTACACCTATCATGTCCCGGAAACAAAACTTCGCCCGGTAGACCTGAATTCGAGTAAGAAGAGTCCGCTTGAGCTCTACGAAGCGCAAAATGCTGTCAATATCGCTCAATATGCAAGAGCAGATCAATTTGCCAGCGACGTTTATCAAAACGCTTCCACCTTGCTGAATCAAGCCGAAGACTATTTGGCGCGCAAACAATGGAAACCGGCTGACATGACCGCGAAGGAAGCCACTCAGAAAGCGGAAGACGCTCGCGTGATTTCGCTGCGGCGCCAGGAGCAAGCAGCCTTGCAACAGGAGCGCGAAGATGCCGCCGCGCGTCAGGCCGCCGCGCAGCAACAAGCCGAACAGGCCCGCCTCCAGGCAGAAGCCGATGCTCGAGCCAAACAACAGGCTGAGGAGCAGGCCGAGCGCGAAGCCCAGCAGCGCGCCGCCGCCGAGCAGGCGAAAGCCGAAGCCGACGCTGCCCGCGCACAAGCGGACGCCGCGAACCAGAGAGCTCAGCAGTCTGCGGAAGAAGCCAATCGGCTGCGCGACCAGGCTATCCAAGAGCGCAACGCTCTCCGTGAGCAGTTACTTCAGCAGTTCAACGCCGTTCTCCCCACGCGTGAGACCCCTCGCGGCCTGGTAGTCAATATGAGCGACGTGCTGTTCGATTTCAACAAGTACACTCTCAAGGAAAACGCCAAGCTTGCACTTGCCAAAATCTCCGGGATCATCATTTCGCATCCCGGCCTCAATCTGGTCGTTGAAGGCTACACCGATAGCATCGGCAGCGACGAGTACAACCAGCACCTCTCGGAAGAGCGTGCGGACACAGTCCGCGATTTTCTTCTGTCTCAGGGTGTCAACCCGCAAAACATGACGGCTGTCGGTTATGGTAAGGCCTACCCGGTCGCGTCGAACGATACGAACGCCGGCCGCGCGCTCAACCGCCGCGTCGAGCTCGTGGTTTCAGGCGAAGTGATCGGTGTGAAGATCGGCGTCACCCCCGGCCAATCCGGCGCCATGCAAACTCCTGGCGCAACGCCAGGCCCGGGTATGTCGCAACAGCCGGGCGCTGGCACGCCTACGCCTCAAAATCCGCCACAGCGCTAAATACAAGCTTCCATGGGTGGCAACTATCGGCATGCAGATCGCGTCGAGAAATCGACTCGATCTGCGGCGGGTATGCGTGGGTTCCAGACTGCGCTACTGCGGTCTCTGCTGATGTTTGCGAACCGCTTCCATATAGTCGCGGATGTATTGCTGATACATCAGCGGGATCTCGTTACGATTGATTTCGCCCCCCAGATCCGCATGATGGCCCATGCGTTGCGAGTATTCCGTTTTGAGCTGCTGGTTGCCCGAGGCCGTCTCGACTGTCATGTCGCCGGTGAGGTTGGCGGAACGTTTGCCGATAATCTCGGCCAGCTTGCCCATGGCTTGCTGCTCCTCGGCTTCCTTGATTGCTTTTTCGCCGTCTTGCCGGCCGGCTCCGGACTGGCTATCGGAGCCTTTACGATCGGCTGAATCGGAGTTGTGTCCCTGTGGAGCCTGCGCCTTTTCTGTAGTTTGACCCTGCGCCTGGCCTTGCGTGCTCTGTTGCTGGCTGGCTTTATCGCTGCGCCCGTTCTGCTGGTTGCCGTGTTGGTCCTTTCCGAGTGCCGTTTGATCGCCGGCCTTTTGTTCCGGGTTAGACTTTTCGCCCTCGCGCGCGGCGCGTTCCGAGGCAGGGTTGGCCCGCATTTTGGCCATCAGACTCGAAAGCGCGTCCTTCATCTTGTCGAGAACCCCGGAGGAGTCTTGCTGGGCGCCTGTTCCTTGATCTTGTCCGTTCGGAGATTCCTTCGCCGCAGTGTCGTTGGGATCCGCTTGCGGCTGCGGCTCGTTATGTGTGACCTGGCCGTTGGGTGATTTGCCTTCGCCCATCTCCGTCGAGTCTGCGTTGGCGCTGTTGTTTTGTGCTGTGGCCGTGCCCGGTGTGGCTCCGGCAGGATTCCCAGCCTTCGCTTCCTGGGGTAGAGAAGTGCGGTTCTTCTCATCTTGGCGTTGCGAAGAAGCGGAACGTGCGAGATCCCCGCGCGAGTCGGGTGACGGAGTACCGAACGGCCTGGATTTCTCGGGCGAAAGTGATTGTTCAAAAGCTTCAAACATCGGGCCGAAATGGATCGGAATTAGCGCTGGTCGAAGGCTCAAGCTGCTGGTGACCAAATAACGAACAGTGAACAAGCCGAAAGCGACCGCCGCCAAGGCAGCGCTGAGAGCCCACCTGCGTCGGCCTGTAAACGGGAACGCGCGCGCCGGCCGGACGGAGCGGGCGATTTCATTCGCCCGGGCAAGTTGAAACTGCACGAAGGGATCGTTGCTGCGCGATTCGGAAAGCAGAAAGCACGCCGTAGAGAGTGAATCGCTCAAGTGCAGACGATGGTCGAGGATCTGTGCGAGACGATAGCGCGCAAGTGGCCGAGACTGCACGCCGAACATAACAATCCCAATGCCCGCTGCGGCGAGGAGTGCCAGCCAGTACCAAGCGAGAATCTGCGTGCCGAGCAGCAGCATCAGAATGCCGCCCGCCAACACTAGGGCTACGCCGATAGCGGCTTGCTCGATGGCCAGCACGAACATCCTGCGGCGCTCTGCCGCGGTGAGTACCGCTTCGACATGGTTTCCGTCAGGATCGCGAAGACTGTGCAAGGAGGGTTGCCTGCTCGGATTATCCCATGCAAAAACGAGACCGGGCCAAGCGACTATCCTACTGTTGCTTGCCTCGATCCAGCCAATTCTTTAGCGGCGCAAGCACCCGAAGCGCAAACCAATTCAAGAGCGACAGGATGATCGCGATATCGTAACGCTCCATCGCCACGGCCGCGCCGATCACACCGGCGTTCCAGATGCTCGCCGCTGTCGCCGTTCCCTTGACGTTAGCTCCCTCTTTCAGGATGGCGCCTCCACCTATGAAGCCGATGCCCGTGATGAGTCCTTGCATTACACGTGACGGCGATGCAATATCATGCGACCCACTCACCAGCAGCAGATAGCCGCAGCTCGCCATGCCAACGATTGGGAAGGTCCGAATCCCCGCGGTATGCTCTTCGCGCTCCCGATCCCAGCCAATCACGGCGGTCAGTATATAGGCGACGACCACCTGCAGGAGAAACTTCAACCAGTCATGCCAGTTGCCGAGTGGAATGGACACGTTTCAGTCATGTTAATCCATCTGGGGCCGTGGCATGGTCCGTTACGATGGAATGACTGAATGCTGCGTTTCGAGACGGCGGGAGAATCGCACGGTGAATGTCTAGTGGCCACGTTGACCGGCCTACCTGCGGGCGTACCCGTTTCGATCGAGTACGTCAATCGTCAGCTTTGGCGCAGGCAGCAAGGCTATGGCCGTGGCGGCCGCATGAAGATTGAATCGGATTGCGCGCACGTTGTCGCTGGAGTGCGGCATTCGCACACCATTGGCTCGCCAGTCGCGATCCTGATTGAGAACAAAGATTGGAAGAACTGGACGGGCACTCTGCCCGTCGAGGCTCAAGACGCAGAGCCGGGCAAAGAGAAGCCGGTGAACCGCCCGCGACCGGGGCACGCGGATTTAGCCGGGGCTATAAAGTATAACTTTAAAGAAGCCCGCTATGTACTTGAGCGCGCGAGCGCACGGGAAACGGCTGCACGCGTTGCCGTGGGAGCGCTAGCCAAGCTGCTGCTGCAGCAGTTCGGGATTGAAGTGTTAAGTCACGTAATCGCTGTCGGGCCGGTCCGGATGGAGCGCGCCGTCGAATGGGAGGAAATTGTTGCCTTGAGCGAACGCGATGAGGTGCTGCTTGGCTGCGCGGATGCGGAGACCGAAAGTCGCATGAAGGAAGCAGTCGATCATGCGTACCGCACCGGGGACACAGTGGGTGGCATCTTTGAAGTAGTGGTGCGCGGAGCGCCGCCCGGATTGGGGTCGCACATCGCGTGGGATACGCGGCTGGATGGGCGTCTGGCGCAGGCAATCGTCTCGATTCAAGCGGTGAAAGGCGTAGAGGTCGGCTTTGCCGATGAAGGCGCGAGATCGTATGGGTCCAGCGTGCAGGACACGATCCATTACGATAAGACGCGACAGGCGTTTCATCGTGGATCGAACCGGGCGGGTGGACTCGAAGGCGGCATCACGAACGGGCAGGATGTGCTGGTTCGCGGATTGCTGAAGCCGATTTCGACCTTGCGGCGGCCGCTGGAATCGGTAGATCTGGCGACGAAAGATCCGGCGTTGGCAGCTTACGAGCGCAGCGATGTGGCGGTGGTGCCGGCGGCGGGCGTGATCGGCGAGGCAATGGTAGCGCTGGTGCTCGCGCAGGCGTTTTTGGAAAAGTTTGGCGGCGATTCGCTCGGAGAGACCCGGCGAAATTATGAAGGATACGCCGCGCAGGTAAAAAGTTACTGATGGTCAGAAAGATTTTGAAATATGGCGAACCCGTGCTCGAGCAGAAAGCTGAGGCGGTCACCGAGTTTGATACAGAGGAGTTGAAGGAACTGCTCGCGGATATGTGGGAGACCATGTATGCGGCCAAAGGCGTTGGCCTGGCGGCGCCGCAGATTGGTTTCGGCAAGCGCATATCGGTCATCGATACGAGCGTTGGCGAGGACGAATCGAAAAAAATCGTGATCATTAATCCTGAGATCACGTTCAAGGAAGGCAAGCAGACGGGTGAAGAAGGCTGCTTGAGCATTCCGGGTTTCCGCGAGCCGGTAACCCGTGCGAACAAAGTCATCGTCCGAGCGCAAGATGCGACTGGTGCGCCGATTGAGCTCACTGGAGAGGAACTATTGGCGCGCGCATTCGAGCACGAGATCGATCATTTAAACGGCATTCTGTTCATCAATCATTTGAGTGCTCTCAAGCGGGATATCATCCGGCGCAAGATCAAGAAACTGCAAAAAGCCGGCGAGTGGGAGTAGGCGTACCAGCCCGGAATGCGCGTCGTGTTCCTTGGCACGCCTGAGTTCGCGGTTCCCTCGCTGCGCGCGCTTGCATCCGGTGGACACGAAGTGATTGCTGTGTTCACGCAACCGGATCGGCCCAAGGGACGCGGCAATCAGTTGGCTGAGTCGCCGGTCAAGGTTGCTGCCACGGCGCTCGGCATTCCTGTGTATCAGCCGGAACGCATTCGCCGGCCGGAATCGATGGAGCAACTGCGCCAGATTGCAGCAGAGATGATGGTGGTGGTCGGGTACGGGCAAATTATTCCGCAAGTCGTTATCGATCTTCCGCGGCATGGCATCTTGAATGTGCATGCGTCGTTGCTGCCCAAATACCGAGGCGCCGCGCCGATTCAATGGGCGATCGCGAACGGCGAGTCCGTAACGGGTGTGACGATCATGCAGATCGATGCGGGCCTGGACACGGGAGACATGCTGCTGAAGGCAGCCGTCTCGATCGGCCCGGATGAAACTGCTCCCGAGCTGAGCGCACGTCTGGCGCCGTTCGGAGCCGAGCTTCTGTTGAAAGTGGTGCGGCAGTTCGAAAACGGCACGGTGCGTCGCGAGAAGCAGGATAATTCGCAGGCGAGCCACGCTCCGATTTTGAAAAAAGAGGACGGGCAGATCGATTGGTTGCGGCCGGCCCAGAACATCTATAATCGGCTGCGGGGATTTACACCATGGCCTGGAGCGTACACACATTTTCGAGGTCAACAGTTGTCGGTGTTGTGTGCGAAACCAGCGCACCCGGTTACGGCGGCGCCGGGCGTTCTCCGAATTGAAAAGCGGCGGGTGTTCGCCGGCTGCGGCGAGAATACTGCGCTCGAGCTTTTGGAAGTGCAACTGGCGGGCAAGAAGCGAATGGCGGCGGAAGCGTTTGCGAATGGCTATCAGATTGAAGGCGAAACGTTGCGATGAAGCTTCCGCGGGGGTATCGATATGCGGCGGTATATGCCGGAATCCGCAAACAGGAGAAAGATGATCTCGCGCTGATTGTTTCGGACCAGTGTGCGCAGGCGGCTGCGGTGTTCACGACGAATGTTGTGCAGGCCGCGCCGGTGCGCCTGGGCCGCAAGCACCTGAAAGCGTCGAAAGGCAGAATTGCCGCGGTCCTCGTGAATGCCGGCAATGCAAATTGCGCCACGCGTACGGGCGATCGCGTTGCGCTGGCTTCCTGCAAAGCCGTGGCCAAAGCGCTCCACACCAAACCGGAATTTGTGTTTCCGGCTTCGACAGGCGTAATCGGAGTCGAGCTGGATGCGAGGCTGATCAGCGACGCCGTGCCGAAGTTGGTCGCCGCGCTTTCGCCGGATGGCTTTGAGGCTGTTGCGCACGCCATGCTGACCACCGACACGGGGATGAAAGTCGCATCCGAAGAAGTTGCCCTAAATAACGGAAGCATCAGGGTTGCCGGAATGACCAAGGGCTCGGGCATGATTCACCCGAAAATGGCGACTACGCTGGGATTCGTTCTGACGGACGCGGCTGTTGCGCCCGATGCTTTGCGCGAGATACTCGCGAGCGCGACCGAGCGCAGTTACAACTCGCTCTCGGTGGACGGCGATATGTCGACCAACGATGTCGTTGTGCTGATGGCGAACGGCGCATCCGGAGTGAAGCCGGGAAACAAGGAACGCAACCTGCTGCAGGAGGCGGTCACGCGCGTGATGGAAAATCTTGCCGAGCAGATTGCGGCGGACGGCGAGGGGGCGCGGAAGTTGATCATCGTTCGCACAACCGGATTCAGATCCGCCGAGGAAGCGCGCCGGGTTGCGCGGGCAGTTGCCAATTCGCCGCTTGTGAAAACTGCAATCGCGGGCAGCGATCCGAACTGGGGCCGCATCCTGAGCGCTGCCGGATATTCAGGCGCAGTGTTCAATCCTGGCGAGGTAGATATTGAGTTGCAGGGAATTAAGGTGTGCCACCGAGGGCTGGCGGCCGAATATGACGAGCGGGCGTTAAAGCACAGATTAAACGAATCGAAGATAGACATCGGGATTGCTCTTACCGGAAGAGGCAAGGGCGAAGCGCGCTTCTTCACGTGCGATCTCACAGAGGGCTACATTCAAATCAATGGCAGCTACAGGACGTAGGATCGCTCTAGTTCTGCTCGCCTTGCCACTTCTGCGAGCGGATCAAACGGCGGATGTGCGGTCTCAGGTGGAAGCGATCGCCAGAGGCTTGAGCGCCGGCGACCCAGCGGCTGCCATGTCGCCATTCGACAAATCGTATGCACATTATGACAAGCTGAGCGATGACTTCGGCGGGTTGACCAGCGCATTTGAAATCGTGAATAACATCAGCGTCGTCGATGAAGAGGACACCGCCGCTGACTCCAAACTCAGCGTGCACTGGACGATCACGTTAAGCGATCTTCAATCGCACTTCACCGAGCAGCGCGCGGGCGACATCAATGTGCGCCTCGTGTTGAAGGATCGGAAATGGAAGATCGTAGAGTTCTCGCCTATCGATGTGTTTGATCCCCAGCCGAAACCTTGGCCCAAGCCGGCGCAGTAACGTGAGACTTACATGCCGGGCCGCGCGTGCGATGCGGTGCTGCCCTCGGTCATACCGAGCACCCACTTGATGGCCTCGAAATACATCTTCTGAATGTCGGGATCATCCCAGGCTTCCTTGGTATGTCCGAGCGTTGAATAAAACACGCGGCCCTTGCCATACATCTTCGACCAGGCGACAGCGAAGTCGTGATCGGTACGGTGGATGCGAGGGTTGTTCTCGTAGTTCAGCTTCGAAGCATCCAGGCTGAGCAGTACGTTTACCTTGTCGCGCGACCAGTCTTTGTCCTGGTAGATTTCGTCGCGCTTGACGAACTCCTTCGGAAAGTGCTTGACTGCGGGAAACGAGGGATCTTCCAGAATGATCGGAGCGTTGAACGTCATCCAGGGATGCTGGTCGAACCAGCCGCCGATCATCTCGCCATACTCGGGCCATTTGTAGTTGGTGTCGAGAGCGGCGTGAATGCCGACAAAGCCTTTGCCATCGTCCTTGATGAACGACATCATGTCGGTCTTCTGATCGTCCGTGAGATCCAGCTCGCCGGTGGTGCTGGCAAACACCAGCGCATCGAAATAATTCAAGGTTTTGACGTTGCGCTCCTTGATTTCTTTCTTGGTGATCAGCTCGGTGTCGGTGCGCAGAGTGGCTTCATAGAGCTTGGTGTCGTGGCCCCATTTCCAGATGTTGGCCATGGCGTCGGGAATCGAATCATGCTCAAAGCCCTTGGTCTCGGCAACCACCAGCACATGCGCCATGCGGTTCGGCGGCATGGTGATTGGTGCGGTTTGGCCGCTGGCTCGATTGAAGTGGGAAGCGCCGCCGGTAAAGAGAACAGCACCAGCCAGTAGTACCGCGAAACGCACGTAGTTCACTTGTGACCTCCTGAAAGGCGAGAAGTTTTGGAGCCGCACCGCGAGGTTTGGCATCTCACAGACAGCTTACTTGAGCGCGCTCCAAAAATACGTTTGAAGACCTTTTTCCATCTCTTTCTTCGATTCCTGTTCCACCTCCATTATTTCGGGCCATTCGCGATGGGGGTGATGGATTCTTCATTTCTATTCCTGCCTTTTGGGAACGATCTGCTGGTGGTCGGGCTGGTAGCCCACAATCATCACGGCTGGCCGTTCTATGTCTTGTCGGCCGTCTGTGGATCGACGCTGGGCGTCTTTCTGTTGGATTTGCTGGCGCGCAAGGGCGGCGAGGCGGGAGTGCAGAAGGTGGCTGGGCAGAAGCGTTTCGAATATTTGAAGCGAAAGATCGGCGAGAAAGGTGGGAGGACTTTGGCGCTCGGGAGCATTGCGCCGCCGCCGTTTCCATTTACGATGGTGGTCGCGGTAAACAGCGCGCTCGGATATCCGAGGGTGCGGTTGTTGTGGACAGTAGCTGCATCGCGGGCGGTGCGGTTCACGATCCTGAGCCTGCTGGCGATCAAGTTCGGACGGACGATTCTGCGCATCGCGAACTCTGACGGCTTCAAGTGGACGATGATTGGATTCAGCGTGTTGTGCATCGTCGGCAGCGTTTTCTCGATTTTGAAATGGGTTCGCAGCAGCCGGCATGCCGCTTAGCCGTCGCGTAGCAGTTGGAGAACTGACTGCGTCTATTAAGAAGATGATGGAATCACAACGGCGCGTTCTGAAATTCGTCTACTTTGTGCTGGGGATCGCGCTGCCGATAGCTGCATACGTTATCTGGTCTAGAACCGACGGCTTCGGACTTGGCAAGAAGTCACAGGTGGACCGGGCCCTCGATATTACGGTGGAAGATAGTTTTCCCGCGAGCGATCCGCCGTCTGCTTGGTAGAGCACAATGCTGATATTTGAGCGGCGCGCCGGCTAGGAAGTACCGTTTGTTCGGAGTGCCTCGCGCTGGCATGAACGTTTGACCTGAAAAGCGCGTTTGTTTCCCGCAGCCACGATGTGGCCTTCGAATTTCGATGTGCCGTTCAGCTCGAGTTCGACTTCTTTCTTCAACGGATGGTCAAAGCTGACAACATCGCCCGGTTCGATGCTCAACAAATCCCGGAGCAGCATTTTCGGCCCATTCAAACGGATATCGGCGTTAAGCTGCGCCCGTTGGATTAAGCGCAGCATTTTCGCGCAATCGGCCGCCGGCGATTCCTGTTTGCCGGGGGAGGACTCTTGTAGCAGCGCTTGTATCGGCCTGGCCGGGATGCCGAGATTCAACACGCCGGCAGCTTCACCCGTTCGAACTTCAAGGCCAATGACCAGCAGTTCTTGATTCGCGGGCATGGAGGCGAGGACTTGCCGGGCGGCGGCCTCATCCTCAATGGCGAAATCGATGGGGCTGACTGCACGCCAGGCAGATTTCAATTCCTGCACCACCATGCGCAGCACCGGGTTGAAGATGCTTCTTTCGATTTCGGTGATTTCACGGTCGATGTTAGCTGGCGATTTGCCGGTTCCGCCCAGCAGGATCTCAAGAATCGGAAAAAGGGCGGTATGCGAAAGTTGCAAGACGAGATTGGCTTCCTGGGGCCGCATTCGGAGCGCAATCGTCGTGACCGGGCGAGGAGCACGGCGCGAGAATTCAGCCCAGGAGAGTTGCTCAATACGTGCGCCATCTATAGAAATGAAGGTGCGTAGATACGCCGAAAGGCTGGAGCCAAGCACCCGTGCGAAGTTCTCATGGATGGACTGCACGGTTCGCAAATGATTGGCTGGAATTCGGCCAGGCCGCCGAAAGTCATAAGGAACAGGAGAAGCCGGCGCGGTAGCCCCGCTAGCCTGGGGGTGGAATGGGGGTCGAGCAGTCATCTGAGGGTTACATCGGCGGAATGCGCGCAGTCCTTTACAAGCTACTGGAATCGATAAACGGAGCCGGAACCGTCCGTGCCCCAAACGACGGCATCGGAGGCAACTGCGATCTGGGCAAGCGAACCTGCAACCTGATCCCAAGCTGCTGTCCCGGGATCGTAACGAAATACCTGGTTGGAGGAATTGATTCCCCAAACGGCGCCATCGAATCCGACGGCGATATGGGCCAAGGTGCCGGACATGGCGTGCCAAGCTGCACTCTGCGGATTGTATTGGTAGACTTGCCCCTGCGATCCGAGAGCCCAGACATTTTCCTTCGAGCCGACTGCAATTTGCGAGAACGTGCCCGAAACGCCATCCCAGTGCCCGGTTGAGGAATCGAAGCGATAACTCTGACCTCCGCTATTCAGCCCCCAGACAGTGCCATCGATTCCGACCGACAGGTGGGCGAGGGTGCCTGGAATCCAGGTCCAGCTTTGCGCGGAAGAATTGAAGGAGTAGATTTGCCCGGAAGCATTGAGGCCCCACACGGAACCATCTCCACCTACGGAGAGTTGAGAGAGATTGCCGGGGACGGAAGTCCAGCCTTGGGCGGCTGGGGTGAAACGATAGATCTGGCCGGAGGCATTCAGGCCCCACACAATCCCGTTGGGTCCGGTGGCCAATTGAGCGAGGCTCCCGGCTACCTGCGTCCAGCTCTGGGTTGGGAGATTGAATTGGAAGATGAGACCGGCACTGTTCAGGGCCCAAACTGAGCCATCTGATGCGAGCGCGAGTTTGGACATCGCGGCCGGCATTGGATGGAGAGCGCCAGCCGTTTCGGTGGGCTGGTTCAGGACCCAGATACCGCCCGAATTATCGAGACCCCAGACGGCGCCATTCGCGGCCGCGGAGATTGTGGCTAAGGAACCGATCCAGGTGCAACTCTGGGTCTGCGCATTATATTGGCAGACCTGGTTAGCGGCGTTCAGGCCATACACAACTCCGCCGGAGCCGACTGCAAGCTGTGTCAAAGCGCCGGCCATCTGATCCCAGGCTTGCGAAAGCTGATTGAAATGAAAAAGAGTCTGATTGGATAGCCCCCAGACATCGCCGTCTGCGCCGACGGCAATTTGCGTGAGGGATCCGGGAGCGGCGATAAAGGTTTGAGTGGCCTGGTTGAACCGGAAGACAGCATGACCTGCGTTGAGTCCCCACACAGCGCCGTCGAAACCGACTGATAACTGCGCCAGCGTGCCGGGAATCTGATCCCAGCCCTGGGTTTGGGTATCGAAGTGATAAATCGACCCGGCACTGTTTAGCCCCCAGACATCGCCGTCACACCCGACCGAGAGTTGAACCAGAGTGCCTCGGATCCAATCCCAGGTTTGCGCATTCGAATTCCAGCGATAGATTTGTCCTCCGGAATTGATTCCCCACACGGCTGTGCTGGAACCCACGAAGACATGGGCGAGATTTCCGGGAATGTAAGTCCAGCTCTCGGTTGCGGCATTCCGCTGATAAATCTCGCCTCCGGCGTTCAAGCCCCAGACGGCGCCGTCCGCGCCAAGCGAGATCTGGCTGAGCGCCCCGGGGACGTTGGTGAAAGACACCGCGGGCGCGGGGGGTGGTGGCGGGGTGGTTCCGGTCCCGGTAATTGCAATGCCTTGCGGAGAACTGGCGGCGCTGTCGGCGAAGCTCAGCGACGCCGAGCGCGTTCCAGCCGCCGACGGTGAAAAGGTGAGGGTTACGCCGCAACTGGCTCCGGCTGCCAGCGTCGAGCCGCAGGTTGTGGTCATCGCGAAGTCCGGGGCATTGATTCCACTGAGCACGATGCTCGCAATGCTGAGCGAGCCGGCGCCGGTATTCGTCAGAGTGATGGTGGCGGGAGCGCTCGACGTACCGATGTTTTGATTTGCAAACGTCACGCTCGTGGGATTGAAGCTGGTGTTCGCGGTCTGTATTCCTGTTCCGGTGAGCGCCACGCTTTGCGGAGAGCTGGCGGCGCCGTCAGTAAACGTCAGCGACGCCGACCGCGTTCCAGGAGCCGACGGCGAAAAGGTGAGAGTGACGCCGCAACTGGCTCCGGCTGCCAGCGTGGAGCCGCAGGTTGTGGTCATCGCGAAATCCGGCGCGTTCGTTCCCGTGAGCGCAATGCTCGAGATGCTGAGAGCGCCAGTGCCGGTATTCGTGAGTGTGACTGTGGCGGGAGCGCTAGGCGTACCGACATTTTGATTCCCGAACGTCACACTCGCGGAGTTGAAGCTGGTGTTAGCAGGCTGCGTCCCAGTTCCGGTTAGCGAAACCGATTGCGGGGAACTGGCCACGGAGTCGGTGAACATTAAGGAGGCGGTACGACTCCCGACGGCCGCGGGAGAAAACGTGATCGACACGGTGCAGTTGGCTCCAGCGGCCAAGACGCTGCCGCAGGTTGTCGCGACCGCAAAATCCGAGGAGTTCGAGCCACCGAGCCAAATGCTTAGGATATTGAGGGCCGCGGCTCCGGTGTTCGAGAGAGTTACAGTTTTGGCGGCGCTGGCAATTCCGATGTTCTGGTTCCCGAAGGCAAGGCTGGTGGGGGATAGAACGGCCGTGGGGACCGCCGAGTTGTTTCCTGTTCCGGTCAAGGCCGTTCTCTGTGAAGTTCCGGCTACGTTGAGCGAGTTGCCCGTTACGGTCAGCGTTCCGCTTAAGGCCCCCGTGGTGGTGGGAACAAAGGCGATTGCGGCAATGCAATCGGCACCGGCGGCTAGGGTAGAGGATGCCGAACAGTCCGAGTAGCCGGAGCTTTTTTGAGCGAAATTGGCGCTCAAGCTCACGGCGCTGAGATTCAAAGTCTGAGTACCAATATTCGAGACGGTGACGAATTGTGCATTACTTGCCTCGCCGACACTGATGCTCGGAAATGTCAGGGCGCTGGATGCGACGGTCACCTTGCGGACGACGTTGTTGCTAGAGTCAGCGATGTATAGATTGCCGGCCGCGTCCAGAGCCAGATTCTGCGGATTGGTCAGCGCAGCAGCGGTAGCGCTGCCGCTATCGCCACTGTAGCCGCTGCTTCCCGTTCCGGCCACGGTTTCGATCATCCCCGAAGCCACGTTTACTTTGCGAATGACGTTCGCGGCGAGATCGGAGATATAAATGTTCCCGGCCGCGTCGACCCGGACGCCTGTGGGATTCGTGAGTTCGGCAGCAGTAGCGGGACCGAGGTCGCCTGCATAACCGGCGCTGCCGTTTCCCGCGACCACGTTAATGATGCCGGCTGTATTTACCTGCCGAATGATAAAGTTGCCGCTATCGGCGATATAGACGTTCCCGGCCGAATCGACGGCAACGCCGGTCGGATTATCTAAGATTGCGTTTGTGGCCGCAGCTCCATCGCCGATCCCGTCGGTTCCGCCTCCGGAACCACCGCCCGCGACGATTGTGATGACTCCGGTGGAGGCGCTTACCTCACGCACCAGCCCATGAAAGGAATCGGCTATATAAAGATTTCCAAGTGCATCCACCGCAACGTCGTTGGGTCCGGAGAGAACCGCGCTGGTGGCGGGTCCACCATCACCATAAGAATCCGTGCCGGCTTGGCCGTTTCCTCCCCCGGCAACAGTCGTGATGATGCCGGTAACGGCATTCACCTCGCGGATGCGGCCGTTGCCTTGGTCGGCGATATATAGGTTGCCGGCGCCATCGAGCGCCACGCCAGTTGGATTGTTTAAGTTCGCCGATGACGCAGCTCCTCCATCGCCGGAAGAGCCGGGGGCACTGAGAGTTCCTGCAACGATGCTGAGGGTGCCGCCTGAAACCGCGACCTTTCGGATGACCTGGTTGATGGAGTCCGCGATATAGATATTGCCGGATGTATCCACTGCTACGCCTTCGGGATTGAATAGTGTAAGTGTTCCGAACGTTCCAGCGACAGTGGTGATGATTCCCGGCGTGAGGGTCATCTGCGGCGCCAGACCGATTCCGTACAGCAAGGTGGTTCCGAGCAGGGTTCCGGATTGATTTTTGATGATGAGTGCATCCTGGCGTAAACCGGCGGACTTCGGCGAGAACGTGATGGAGATGGTGCAAGTGGTGGTAGAACCTACGGCGCAGGAGGGAGTTTGCTTCGTGAACTCGGCGCCGTAAGTGAGAGAAAACGAAGGTGCAGCCGAAAGACCGGAGAAGGAGTAAGTGATGATGACAGGGGTCGACGAGCTACTTACTACCACCTGACCGAAGCTCTGCGACTGCGGAATACCTGAACACTGTGCGGGCGGAGGGAAAGTCGCCGCCAACAGAAGAGTGGAGACGGCGAAGCCTTTGCCGTACGGAAAGCGTGCCCTTTGCCCGTTTTGTGCAACTTTGAACATACTTTAAACAACCTTCGGGGCTTTTAAATAACTTCGGGGACGCTGCTCACGCGTCTATATCGCGGGCAGCCGCCGCTCTCTATTACTTTTCACATCGGCACTGCACAGCGGCACTTTAGTGCGCATTTAGGTGAGGATAGTGTGGGAAAAATTTTCAGGTTTAGCTGTGACTGGAATCGCGCGGGGGCGGCGGAGGGGTGCGGCGGCGCGGTTTCATGATGCGGTTGAGACACTTCGAGCGCAGACGACGCTTACGACTTCGGCGTCGAGGTGCTTAAGCGGCTTTTTGAGCTTGCGTCGGAGTGTTTTCGCGGGTCGTGGCGATGATGCCCTCGAGTTTCGCGTTCGAAGTGAGGACAAATTGGTGGTCGACTTTGGCCTCGGCGAGCAAAACGGCAAATTGATGAAGGTCCTGCTTGCGTTTTTCAGCGGATTCGCGGCGGGATTCGGCGGCTTCTTGGCGCTTCTGCGATTCGAACCCAATTTCCCTCTTCCTTTGCTCGGCTCTGAGCTTTAGGAGATTGTTCAGGGCCGTGTGGAAGGCACGGTCGTGGGTGGTTTGGTAGCGGAGGAAGAGCGCGAGCTGCTTTTGCTGCTGTTCGAGAGTTAGTTCCTCGTCCGTGGCGCATTGGTCTTGTAAGTAGAGGGCGCGTTTGCGAAGCCAGTAGCTCTGAGCCATCTTTTCCACAAGAATGGATTCGGTCATGGTGGCGGGCTGATGCTCGAAGCAAAGGCCGGAGAGGACGTGGTCGTACTCGTCCTGGTCCTCGAAATCGAGGACGGTGAAGGATGCGCCGGTGAGGCCGTATTTGAAATTGTTTTGACACGAGGCGGCTTTGCCGGATTCGGTTTTGGGGCCGGTGGAGTGCTGAGAATTCTGTTGATTCGCGGAAATTTGGGCTTCGGTGGCCATGAGTGCTCCTGGACTTGATTTCGTAAACCGCTCCTTGACAGTCGCGGCTCAGAAATGAAAACGCCGGAGCAGCCACAGCGGGCGTCCGGCGTTTTCGAAGATAGTAGAGGCTAAGCGGCTTCTTAGTTAGAGTGTAACATGCAGGAAAAAGCGATTTGGGGTTAAGTAGTTTAGAATCAATTAAGTCCGCGTTGTGACTCTGTAAGGGAGCACCGCAAACTTCGGTTCTGCGGTCGGTTCTGAGGGCTGAGAAGTCAAGCCATAATAGTTGAGAGGTGCAATGCAATGACGATCGTTTTGAAGCCCGAGCAGGAAAGGGTCATTCAGCAGGCTATTGAGTCCGGGGTGGTGGGGTCGGTGGACGAATTCATCGATTCGGCGGTTCGGGCGCTAGCGCCTCGTGATATGGGATTCGATAAGGCAAGAGCCCGGGTTGCCGGCGGGCGGATCCGCGAACTTCGCAAGGGCGTAAAGCTTGACTTGGACGGAATGTCAATTAGGGAGTTCGCGCATATCGGGCATAAGTATTGATGGACGCATTTATACTCGACGTATCTGCACCTAAGTAGTCGGCAAGCCGTGTGCACTGATGATCAGTGTCTTTCTTAGTCATTCGAGTAAAGATAAGCCGGTTGTCCGGGAACTGGCCGAGTTTCTGGAACGAGACCCGGGGGGCGGGGAAGGCGTAGCGCGAAGCTTCATACGCGACGGCGAGGAATATCTTTCGCATTGGGCTCGCTGCCGCGAAGAGCGCGAAGCTGCTCGTAAGCGGCCTGGCGCACGAGGGCTTCAAGACTAGATGCACAGCTTCCGTATCAGTGGCTGCGCCGCAAGCGACCTTTGCCTCTTTGAGGAGCTTGTCGTCGATATCGAGCGTCTTCTTCACATCTACAAATATGCCAGAAAAGTATGACTAGTGAGCTGTCCCAGCGATTGGGTTAGCAATGATTCTGCGCCGCGGATGTGAGTAAGACCAGCGGAAGGGCTTGGCGACTTTAGCGTTATGCGCGAATGTACTTGCGAATCTTGCGGCCCAAGTCGGCGACGGAAGTAAAGATGCCACGCGCCAGGAGATCTCGCTGGATCTTGGCGAACCACAATTCCACTTGGTTGAGCCACGACGAGTAGGTTGGCGTGAAGTGGAACCGCACCTTCGGATGGCCGGCTAGGAATTGTTGAACGGCTGTGGTCTTGTGCGCAGAGAGATTATCGAGCACGATGTGGATCTCCTTCGCCCAGCGCGCACGCTTGACCAGATCCGAGACGAAAGCGATGAACTCGTCAC